>ERZ887942.43-NODE-43-length-88240-cov-8.883937_pt1 | contig 88240 bp, 75 predicted proteins | sample MGYA00521099_ERZ887942 | MGnify/ENA primary metagenome ERZ887942 (study PRJEB32303, sample SAMEA104408605) | aquatic metagenome | biome: Brackish water; feature: Pelagic; material: water | place: Baltic Sea | collected 2014-06-07T06:48:00 | depth 16,251 m ... | reverse complement strand
GATAACTCTAGAATAAACTTTATTTAATATATTCCTTGTAGTTATATAGCTAATGAAACCAAACCATTAGCTAATAACCGCTGCCAATCACATAATGTGCCCATCAATAAATGAACCAGCCGGATATACACGATGATTGAATTAACCGTAATGGGTGTAATGATTCCAATAACACTTGGTTTATTAGCACTCATGGCTTCAGATGAAATAAGCCATTAAGCATAAATATTAACTTACCGGACTAAAGATCTCCTCCTCCTTAACTAAAAAGTTAAGACATTTAAGCCCCCGCCTCGATGAGGCGGGGTTTTTTTGCTCACTTATGCCGGGAGTTTACTTTCGTGAGATGGCTGCACTGAATTTTCAGTACAAGCTCCTAAACGTCGCCAACCCGGGTTAGCTCTCTCAACGAGTGCAATAATTTTGCACAACGACGCCTTCTTAAGTTGTAGCTCTCGGGCTTCAGCACGAGCGTAATTTCGATAATGCTCAAAATAAACCAAATGGGTACATAAACTCTCGCTCAATACCTTGGGAAGCACTTTGAAAGACTGCTCCCGGATACTGGAATTTAAGTTGTTTGTTAAGCCCACATAAATGTTGTGGCGTTGCTTGTTAGTTAACAAATAGACGTAATAGTTTTTACTTTTCATAGAATGCACTCCTTGCATAACTTCGATTGACCTAACACCTGTTTACGTCTCGGCCAAAAGTGAAAAACCAACCAAGACTAACGTGTACCAGCGGCGTTGAATAACGCCAGATACAAGCATTTACAACAAATAAAAGGCTGAGCCTCCTGCTCAATGGAAACCTTACTCCCCACCAGATAAAACCGCAAGTTTTTAGGCCAAAAGAGAATCTATAGGCACAGGAACAAAAATAGATTGGCAATCACGTTGAAATGAAGCCCTAAACAAATTACCAACACATAGAGTGTGGCGCGCTAAGAACTGCATGAGAGCATGGAACAGCCCGCCTTATTTCTCGCCCACTCAGGCCGTCGCCCAGCGTACACTTCGCAATTTTCCTGCTTGGTATATGGTCTCTTTAAAACATCCAGAAGCTTCTCCACCTCCGTGAAATCACCCTCATCTGCAGAGTCAATTGCCTTTTGGGCAAGGTAATTTCTACATACGTATAGAGGATTTACTGACTCCATTTGCTCCACCCTCACTTTATCGCTGACTTCGGTAACTCGCATCGCGTAGCTTTGCAACCAACTTGTCCATCCCTGCACCAGATCACTTTCGAGCTCATCCAATTGATAGAATGCTGCCCTCATTAACTCTGGCCAGTGCTCCATTGACGAGATCTCTCGCTTAGACCTCACGTCGGATAAAGATCTAAAAAACAAGGTCATGTCGATTTCTGCGAGCTGCATCAGCTCAAACATTTCATTGATCAACTGTTCATCAGTATCACGTGATTCGCAAAAACCCAATTTAGTGACCAGCAGCGACTGCCAACGTTCGCTATACTCATCTCTATAAGTGTCTAACGCGGATTGCAACAGACTCTTATCATCAATTAGCGGCACCAATGCAGTCCCCAACCGTGAAAGGTTCCACATACCAATCGCAGGCTGATTCGCATACGCATACCGACGCCCTTCAGCATCGGTGGTATTGGGCGTCCAGTTTAGGTCATACGGTTCAAGCCAACCATACGGACCGTAATCAATCGTTTCACCCAGTATCGACATATTGTCGGTATTCATTACGCCATGAACAAAACCAACACCTTGCCACGCTGCGATCAACTGTGCAGTTCTACGAATCACTTCCATATAAAACTGCAAGTATTTGTCCACGCCGCCATATTTAGCGTTGATAGCAGGATAAAAGTTTTGAATAGTAAAGTCGGCTAGATCCGTCAATCTGGCCTTATCACCGCGAGACGAAAAAATCTCAAAGCTACCGAAGCGTATAAACGCCTTTGATACTCGGCATACAACAGCACCGAGCTCGGGCTTGGGGTGACCATCATAGAACATATCGCGAACCACTGAATCACCTGTTAGCACCAGGCTTAAGGCCCGAGTGGTCGGTATCCCCAAATGATGCATAGCCTCACTACAAAGGTATTCTCTGATGGAAGAACGCAATACCGCTAATCCATCTGCAGTGCGCGAGTAAGGCGTTGGACCGGCACCTTTTAGTTGTAGCGCCCATGGCTGACCAGAATCAATAATTTCCCCCAATCCGATCGCGCGGCCATCACCTAGTTGCCCGGCCCAATGTCCAAACTGATGTCCGCCATAACACATTGCAAATGGCTTCATTTCAGGTGATAAGGCGCTGCCTGACAATAATTCAGCGTACGCTTTCTTTTCAGTGTCAGCAATATTCCCTTCTTGGTCCCCCAAACCAAGCAATTTCGCGGCATCAGACGACCACGCTACCATCTGCGGCGATGGACATACTCGTGGAGATACCCGCGAATAAAAGGCTTCATACACCTGTCGCGGTCTAATTTCGGACGATGGATCACCGGCTAAACTATCTACAAAATGATTAGAAAACTTCAAGGAGTTCAACATAGAATCAACAGGAAAAAGTTAAGAATTACTCTCAGATATTGGAGATCTTAAGAAAGATTTACAACGCATTAAAATTCACCGCGGTGAATCGTGTCACCTGACAGTCTACCAAAACCGACGTATAATCACCGAATGGCCGGATGTTGGTGGTTTGAAAAAAAGCACCTGATCAATACACAAGCGTACCCAGAATCGGGACAGCATGTGGTGTGTTCGCACCCCCAACCTCCCCGCATAGCAGCCAACAGTTTTCTTGAAGCCACCCCGGTTTCTGCAGCAATTCGCGGCTTAGGTACTGCAGGATACACCCAACTAGAACCGTTAAAACGGATATTAATTGGAATAATTGCCGCTTGTATAGTAACGGACGTCTCATACGCTGCGGATTCCGCCGTAGACGTTCATTCGTTGTCGTTAAAAGCTCGTGAAGGTGATAGCGCTGCGCAGTATGACCTCGCAAATGCTTACCTGACGGGCGCGGGATTACCCAAAAACCCTAAGAGAGCACTTTCTTGGCTAAATCAGTCTGCGACAGATGGCAATGTGTCTGCTCAATTATTGCTGGCACACTTGTATTACACCGGGCTGCACACTAATAAAAACACCGACCTCGCGATCACCTGGTGGCAACGAGCTGCAGAAAACGATAACGCTGACTGACAATATAAACTAGCAACTGTTTTATTAAATCGATCAGCTAATGATAAAGACATTGAGACGGCGAACGAGTTACTCCTTACGGCATGGCGCAAGGGTCATCAACAGGCTGGAAACCTACTGGTTTCACTCGGGCAAGAACTGCCGCAAACCTCACTTGTAGGAAATGAAACAGACGATGCTCGCTCACCTAAATCAACGCCTACAACATCAACCATAGCAACGTTGACTGACGCGGCACGCCCAAAATCCTCACATGACGAGGTAGCGCATAATCAGATCGACAGTGACTCGACCTCCAATGATTCAAACAATTCTGACAACGATGTGAATCCAATTCCAATAAACAATCTCTCGCAGCATGACGATTGGATATTCTCCCAACCCCCAAATAATTACACAATCCAACTAGCCAGCTTTAACGACCCCAATGCCCGTGATTTATTTCTTCAGAGAAATAGCTTACAAGGAAACAATCAACTAAAAACTATTCGCTCAGCCGATAATCAATGGACTTATGTACTGCTCGGCACTTACCCAAACGGTAACGCTGCGAGTCAAGAAGCGGTAGGAATTAGCACGAACCTCGAACCATGGATTCGTTCATTTTCTTCGATCCAGCGAAACCGCTGCGCCCAGCTAAAAGTAGCTACCCCGGATCAACATGCAAAGCATTGCCAACAATTCAACTAGAATATTGTTGGTATCTCTGTAAAAGAGCTTTATAGAGCCGCTCTCGAAAATCACTGGCCTGAGAATCCATACCGGTAAGCACTTCAACCAAGTGTTCATTGTCTTCCTTACCGCCCCAAAGTTTTCGATAGCTACCTTCTTTATAGCCATTATCTTGGCGAAAGAAATTCAACACATTTTTAGCAACATACCTTCGGTGTAAGTCACGAATATCCATATCCATCAGGCCTGCTAGTCCAGCAAAACTAGCCACCGGAAACTCTCTTTTTTGCAGCACTTCGGTAGTAAATAGTTCTACAGCCGTCAAAAAGTCATCGTAGTGCCGAGGTGCATTAAATTCCTCAATTATTCTATCCGTTAATCCCGAACTTCCCGAGGCTTCAACCAACATCAGGCTCAAACCAAAGTGCCATATATCGACCAACTCCAATTTGATCTGTTCTTGATCAGGTGACTGATGCTTCCACCACTTCCACCCATAATGATCCATTAATTCGGCGCACTCCACCCATATTGCACGATACCATTCGTAATTCTGTTGACGCCAGTCTGCATTCACTTTCTGGTTCATTTGCTCTTGCATTTCGAGCATGGTTTCAACCAATGGCGTCATCTCTGATTTAGCTAATTTTTGCGGCATCTATTCCTCTACGTCATCGACATGGTCAACAATATTAATAATTATATGGCCCGAACCTATCTTTAAAATAACTCAGCTATTTGATAACAAACAAACGGCCTGTGCGGCGATCCCTAAACCATTACCTTCGAAGCCCAATTTTTCGGTGGTCGTGGCTTTAACATTTATCAAATTTTTGTTTGCCGAAAGATCACTCGCAATATTGTCACACATTGCCTCAAGGTACCCAGCCATCCTCGGCTGTTGTGCGATAATCGTCGCATCAATATTGCCAACCTGATAACCACGACTAGACATGAGCTTCGCAACCTGACGCAACAATATTCGGCTGTCAACATTGGCTAAAGCCTCGTCTGAATCCGGAAAATGTTGGCCAATATCACCCTCTCCCAAAGCGCCAAGCACCGCGTCCATAATCGCGTGCAGCAATACATCCGCATCAGAATGACCCTTTAGTCCGTACTTATGCGGAATATTCACACCACCGACTATAAGTGGGGGCCCTTCCACCAAAGCATGCACATCGTACCCTTGGCCTATTCGCAAAGTAACAATCCTTGTAGCACTAGCTGTCTAAAAACTTGGGTCGTTTCATCAATATTCGTCCTGCTTTTGGCGCAGCTTTTTCTACCGCGGGATCTTCGGTTTTTTTCTTATTCTTTTTCTTCGAACCAAAGATGGTGCGTTTCTCTGCACGCAGCGCTGCTTTTGCCTCAGCCGCAAGAAAATACTCAGCCAGAGGTAAATCCGACGGAGTTGTTATTTTCAAATTAGCTTCTGAACCTTTTACCATTAACGGGCGCATCCCCATGAACTCCATCGCAGAAGCCTCGTCAGTTACTATCGAGTTGCGCTGCTTTAAGTCACTTAGCGCACCACATAAAACATTGAGGCGAAATATTTGAGGCGTTTGGGCTCGCCAAATATTTTCTCTGGGTACTGACTGAATAATGCCGTCCCGGTTATCAGTTTTTTTCATCGTATCGGTAACAGGCAAACCAAGAATCCCACCTACTGGATGCCGCATGACTTTTTTTACCAACTTATCAATAAGAGCTTTGCTAATACACGGGCGTGCAGCATCATGTACTAACACCCAATCATCCAAGCCAGCATAAGCTTTCAACGCCTCCAATCCACTCAACACCGAATCACAACGTTCTGTACCTCCTTCAATTTGACACAAGAATTTAGGATGTGAGGGAATCACGTTTTTCCATCGAGTATCGTCTGGTGCGGTAACGACTACAACGCCAGATACAACTTCATGACCAAGAAAAGCACCCATGGTGTGCTCGATAACTGTTTTGCCCGCTATTTCCAAATACTGCTTTGGCACACGTCGTTTCATGCGCTTGCCACTGCCTCCAGCAGCAATCACCACCCAACATTTGCTCATATCTTATTACCGATGTTCCAATTGTCTTTGTGGACCTGTTATCAGGCTCGTTCAATCTAGAGGCTTACCAGATCAGTTATTATAACCAAAATTCGTTTATGCGGGCAGTAAGTCCATTTAATTCTGCTCAACTCCAAAGTACAATCGCGGCCCACACCCGCAATACAAAAACCCAATGACCACAACTGCTTTAAGGGGACACTCTCCGTTTCAACCTGTATTGCCGGATTTGTCTGGCTCAAGAGTATTTTGGCGTCACTTACATGGTAGCAGCCAAGATATTGCTATCGTAGAAGCTGCACAACAGAATAGCGAGAACGGCATCGCCACACTGCTTGTTTGCCCAGATGCGACCAGCATATATCATCGAGCTCAATCAGCTCGCTTTTACGCCTCAAGCAATTTCGTCCCACAAATTCGCCTATTCCCAGACACGGAGTGTCTTCCGTACGACCGATTCTCACCCCACCAGGACATCACATCAACACGGATATTGACCCTGTTAGAACTTACTCAAGGCTTTAATGGCTTATTGATTGCGCCAGCAAGTGCTTTGTTAAGGCGCTTACCTCCTCAAAATCACATTAAAGGTAGCGCTTTTCATTTAACTATAGGTCAACAACTCGAAACGACAACCTTCTCAAACACACTGGTTGACGCTGGGTACTACTCGGTAAATCAAGTAATGTCACCGGGGGAGTTTGCGGTCAGAGGTGGTTTGATTGATGTCTACCCAATGGGAACCGCAACGCCATTTCGAATCGACCTTTTTGATACGGAGATCGAGAATATTCGCTTGTTCGATACCAGCACCCAAAGGTCAGGCGACACTGTATCGAAAATCAGGATTCTACCAGCCAGAGAGTTCCCTACCCACGAGCAAGCAATCAGTGATTTTCGACAGCGCTTTAGAGCCAGATTTGAGGGCGATCCGCAAAAGTCACGTGCCTATCGCGATTTAAGTAACGGCGTAATTCCTGCCGGCAGTGAGTGCTACCTACCTTTGTTTTTCGAACATACAGCCGGCCTGCTTGATTACCTCGCAGACGACACGTTAATTATTCTGGATGATGGGGCGACAGAGGCGGCCGAAAATGCAGTCGATGAAATTAAAGAGCGGTACGAATATGCCCAGCTAGACACTGAATGGCCCGCATTAAAACCCGAAGAGATAGCATTAACGCAACAGGATTTACTCGACAATCTCAAACCAAAAAAACGCGTTCAATTATTAACACTAAACCTTGATGATCAGAACAAACATGTTTACGAGTACTCAACTAACAAGCCGACCGAATTCAATATAAATGCCCGTAGTGAGTCGCCATACGAGCCATTGATAAAATATCTACAGACTAATACCGGACGGGTTTTATTAGTGGCAGAGTCCATTGGACGGCGAGAAACCTTAAACGGGCTTTTGCAAGATCACCAACTTAATGTCTCTACAACTGATTCCTGGCATGACTTTTTACAAGGCTACGCACAGCTAAACATCACCAGTGCCCCCCTTGAATACGGCTTTAGGATCGAACGCACCTCGACAAGTTCCGAGCTTGAACACCACCCACACAATAATCTAGAAGTAATTACCGAAGCGCAGATATACGGCGAACGAGTTCTGCAAAAGCGGCGCAGGTCAAACCGCAACAAAAACCCTGATGTGATCATCCGCTCTCTGGCGGAGCTAAAATTAGGCGACCCTGTGGTACATGATGACCACGGTGTAGGTCGGTATCGCGGCCTAACTACGCTAACAATTGATGGTCTGGATAACGAGTACTTAACCCTTGAATACGCTAACCAGGACAAGCTATATATTCCCGTTCTATCGCTTGAAGCGATCAGTCGCTACGTCGCCGGAAATCCCGACACAGCTCCCATACATAAACTCGGTACAGAGACTTGGCTGAAAGCAAAACGACGTGCCCAAGAGAAAGCTTACGATGTAGCTGCTGAGTTACTCGAAGTACAAGCTCTACGCTCTAGCCGTCAAGGTCACAGCTTCCCAGATATAGATGAAAGTTATGATGCATTCGCTGGCGGCTTTCCATTTGAAGAAACAGCTGATCAAATGCAAGTTATAGATGATGTTATCTCTGATATGACCCAAGCGAAGCCAATGGATCGCTTGGTCTGCGGAGATGTGGGATTCGGAAAAACCGAGATCGCCATGCGCGCAACATATATGGCGATTGCCGGTCAAAGACAGGTAGTCGTTGTGGTACCTACAACTTTGTTGGCGCAGCAGCACTTTGATAACTTTTCTGATCGCTTTGCCGATTGGCCAGTGAAAGTAGAACTACTTTCTCGATTCCGAACCAAGAGCGAAACACAAACCGCGTTGGAAGGTATCGCTAACGGTACCGTTGATATTGCGATTGGAACTCATCGTTTACTGCAAAAAGATATTAGCTTCAAGCGACTTGGACTAGTGATTATCGACGAAGAACACCGTTTTGGTGTTCGTCAAAAAGAACGATTAAAACAACTGCGCAGCGAAGTCGACATTTTGACTTTGACCGCCACCCCAATACCCAGGACACTAAATTTTGCCCTATCCGGATTACGTGACATATCCATTATTGCGACGCCACCGCGAGCTAGGCTAGCAATCAACACCTTTGTCCGCGAATGGAATGAAGGCATGATCAAAGAAGCTTGCATACGTGAAATTAGACGCGGTGGGCAAGTCTATTTTTTGCACAACGAAGTACAAACAATTGAAAAAATCGAAGCTGAACTTAATGCTTTAATGCCAGATGCCCGTATCCGGCATGCGCACGGACAAATGCGAGAGCGTGAACTTGAAGGCATAATGCGCGACTTCTACCATCAGCGATTTAACATTCTATTGTGTACTACAATTATTGAAAGCGGCATCGATGTGCCAAGTGCCAACACAATTATTATTAATCGCGCTGATAAATTTGGGTTAGCGCAACTGCATCAGTTGCGCGGCAGAGTGGGCCGGTCCCACCATCAAGCCTTTGCCTACCTGCTCACGCCTCCGCTCAAGCAACTCACTTCGGATGCTAAAAAGCGCCTAACAGCGATAGAAGCACTAGACGAATTGGGTGCTGGATTTGCTTTAGCATCTCAAGACCTGGAAATTCGCGGTGCCGGCGAGTTACTAGGTGAATCACAAAGCGGAATGATCGATGAAGTGGGATTTAGCCTATATAGCGAATTTCTCGATCAAGCCATAAATAGCTTGAAAAAGCATAAAGATCGTCACTACCAACCCGCCGACAAGGAGACCCTGGAAGTTAATCTACAAATTGCAGCCCGCTTTCCTGATGAATATATTTCCGATGTTCATATACGACTAACAATGTACAAACAAATTTCTGCTGCGACAGATTACGAACAAATTCAAAATATTGCGGCCGAGACGGTGGATCGTTTTGGGCTAATGCCAGACGCGACTAAATCTCTATTCGCAATAAGCGAGCTTAAGCTACAAGCTCGCATGCTTGATCTCAAAAAGATTGAAGCTGGAACAAAGGGTATGACATTTGAATTTCTGGAAAACCCAAAAATCAATCTCGATCGATTGATTGAGCTTATCGCCAAAGACCCAAAACAATATGGAATGAAAAACTCGAGCACATTTCAGGTCCGTCGCGAATTGGAAGATGCCCATAGCAAATTCGATCTACTCAAAGAAATCTTTGCCACCTTGTCCGATTAAACGAACCGGCAAGAGAATGAAAAACACCAACCAAATCAAATATGTCGATAATATCCCTATCACAATTATCCGAAGTAAGCGGCGCCGAAGTTTTGGAATTCAAGTAAAGGAAGATAAGTTCGTTTTACGAGTCCCCTCACGAGCGAGCCAAAATAACATACAGCATTCACTGAATCGTTTTGCACCCTGGGTCCGCCAGAGGCAAGCGATATTAGAAACAGCAGAGAAACCACCAACATATGAGTTTCAATTTGGAGAACAATTTCCATGGCTCAACACACAGCTCACACTGACAAGCGTCGACAAACACCATAAGACGGAGCTCGTCACAAAATATTTACCAGTCCACCTTCCCAATTCGGTACGAAATCAAAGCGCCTATATACAAAAACGGGTAATCGATTTCTACAAAGGTGTTGGCCTTCGGCATTTAGTATCGAGGGTCAATTACTTTGCCGAACTTGTCGGCAAGCAACCCACGGATGTTAAGACCTACAGCTATAAACGACGCTGGGGTAGCTGCTCCAGCCAAGGAGTACTAACCTTTAACTGGTCAATACTATTGGCCCCCGCAAATGTTGTTGACTATGTAGTGGTACACGAACTCGCACATCTGGTTCACTTTGATCATTCCAAGTCATTCTGGCAAGTAGTAGATCGAGTCATGCCGAACTACAAACATCAGAGGAAATGGTTGAAGGAAAATGGCCATTTACTGAGCATAAGGCCAAACTTTCCGGTCTAGGCAATAGTCAATCTAGTCGTGCCCCGCTGAAATAAGCGATTTTAAAGCAACTACCAACAACGCCGGACCGACAAATACTGCGACATTCCCCGCGATCGCAGTCACATAAGACCCCACCTCTGGCAATACCGCCAATGACCCTGCAGATGCTGAAAGCGCGATACCTGCAATTAAAAAATTATTGCTTTCCCGACCACCCACATTCAAAAAACCAACAACCAAACCCAAAATCGCCAGTACCAGCGGTACTTGGGGGGCGCTGACCCCAAGCCCAGCGGCAATAGCAATAATGACTCCTAAGATAAACGCCAATCGACCTATGTTTTGCATTTTCAATCCTCCAATGGTTAAGCTAGGTAATGTAGTTCAATCCTGCATTCGGTCTAATGTACACCGCAAACTACTCCAAATAAATCTCAAATCGCACTCAAAACGCTAAGACTATGGCAAGCTAAATATTGGATCCGACAATAATTCGAAACACGCGCTCAAGCAACGCTCAATTCCGCTTCAAAACCAAACAAGCTCATATCCTGAATACGTAAGGGATATAGTATTCCGTCAAGATGATCGCATTCATGTTGCACAACGACCGCATGAAAGCCTTGGACCTCGCGCTCTATTCCTTCACCAAACTGATTTACCCCGCGATATACAATGTGTGACGGACGCTCAACATAGCCGCGCATACCTGGAACGCTTAAGCAGCCTTCCCACATTCCTTGCACAGAATCTCCTAACACCTCAATTTCTGGATTTACCAATACTGTCTCGGGAACAGAGTCTGCATCTGGGTAGCGACTGTTCTCCTGCACCCCAAATATAACTACTCGCTGTAAAACGCCGATTTGCGGAGCGGCCAATCCAGCACCGTTTTCAGCTTCCATGGTATCGAACAAATCAGATACCAAACTGTGCAGCTCCGCGGTATCAAAATCTTTGACCTCGCATGATCGTTCAAGAAGCGTGGGATTACCCATTCGCAGTACTTCCCTTACAGCCATTTATATATCCCCATAGACTATTAATTTAGCAAGCGTAGCGATTAAACCTGATAACATTTACTCAACGCAATCAAATTTATTCAACAATGATGTACGGCCCCTATACCAAACAGTGGTTCTTCACACTCACACTGCTTACGTGCTTGCCAGTGTTGACTAGCGCGCAAGTAAGCACCGAAACCGAACCCCAAGCTGCAGAAATAGAACAACGTTCACCTGCTTCATATGATTCTTCGATTGAAAATTTAGAGCCTGTTCCAGAGCCACACAGGGGTTACCTGATTGAACTCATTGTGTTTGAAAACACCCAACATTTGGAGTTAGGCAAACTCGATAACAACGACTATACCCTACCCGATGATCGCCCCACCAACCGCGCAGCCATCTATCCATCTATTCCTGACGAGTTATACACGCATCTAGATAGTTTGCAATTAAACACTCAATACCAACCAATTGCATACACATCATGGCGACAAATATCCAAACCGCGAACTGAAAGCCCTCGTTTTCAATTGAACGAAATCTCTCCAAGTCTTACCGGGACCGTGATGGTCTACGACAACGTAATCCTGCTGTCTGAGCTAGAAGTTGAATATAACCCGGCACTTGGGACTGCGGCGACGAATATGAGTATTCTCGATATCCCAGAACAAAATGTAAATGGACTGCAGGGCTCGCAGATTAATAACGACTTCACCACCGCTACCCAGGACGATGCAGCCTACAATGAGGCTTTAGCGACCAATGCTCAAAATATTGTGTCTAGCAACATGTTCGATGCAGCCGGGAACCCAATTCCAAGAACCGAACAAGTCCCTTACACAGGCGAATTTTATCCCTCACCTCTCAGCACAGCACAATCGTATGTTTACCACCGTGTCAGCCAGGACAGCGCGCGTTACCTGATAAATGAAAAACGTCGCGTTAAATTTGAAGAAACCCATTACTTTGACCACCCAGCGTTTGGCATCCTGTTGCGAGTGATTCGAACTGAAATACCGGTAGATGAATACAACCTATCGACGGTCGAAGCTCTCGGCATTCCAGCATTTTCCACGGCTCGATCTGTTAGCCAAGGCTCTAGTAGTTTTATTGATTCAAATCCAGCCGGCCCAGAAGCTGAACCAAACTACGAGCTATAACAGCCGTTCTGAAAGATCCCGATCTGCGCATTCCAAAAAAGGCCTGGGCGCATAGCCAAAATCATCAATCGCCGGGTAATTGTCATAGGCGAGATTAGAATTCATTCTATTTGCCATTTCAGCGGTATAAGCAAATTTTCCAGTGAGAGCCGCAACTCGCAGTGCGCAGCGATAAACTGGCAACGGAAGGCTTAGTACTCTGACCGGTTTATTTAGGGCTTCAAAAATCCTACACACCATTTTACGGTAGCTAAGTGTCTCTGCGCCCGCGAGTGTATAAACCTTACTGTATGTTACAACTTCATCTAATACTTTAAATACAGCGTCAACCAAATCCAAAGCGTGTACGGGTTGGCGGAGACCATCGGCTTTTCCAGCGACCACTGCAAAACTCCAGCGATTGATAAACCGTGCCAACCGAGAGACATTTTCATCCAAACCAAAGCCATAAATCATACTTGGGCGAAAGATGGTAAATGCGATCCCAAGTTGGTCGCACTGTGATGCAGTATTCTTCTCACCGTCGTCGAGCAAGCGCACCAATTCTTGCTCAGCTAAATCTTGAGTATTTTTCTTGGATAGCACACTACTTGAACTAAATACTATTAATCGCCTCAAACCGTGATGCGCCAAGGAAGGTAAATGCCGTGGTAGCAACCATATAGGCGCGCAATGTACCATCGTGTCTATCGGTGTAGAGCCTTCTCTTGCAATTCCTTCTATAGGTAAGAAGTCTTCATGCTCCATGTCCCACTTTATTCCGGCACTACTATCAACAACACTTCTACTGACCGGTACAACACGACATTTTCTGCGTTCGAATTCTTCCCACAACGGCTGCCCGACCACACCGCGTGCCCCACTTAGTAAAACTACTTTGCTCAAGACACCTTCTTCACAATCGCCCATAAAGCCCTAGGGATAAAAAGCAAATAAATACCACTTCGGATCAAGCCCCGCACCAGAAAGTTATATTTTCTTCCTTCAAATTTACCAAAGAATCGGTCCATACCCCGATGTAGATACCACAATACGCGTACTGGTCTGGTCTGGCTGCTAACTCCTTTTTCATGCACCAATCGCGCCGCACCGATCCACGCGACTTTATAACCCGACAACCAGAAACGTTTACACCAATCAAGATCCTCACAGTGCATAAAATATCCTTCGTCCAACAACCCCACCCCTTCAATTGAACTACTTCGAGCAACCATAAACGCTCCCGAAATGGCATCCACAAATTCAATTGAAGAGTCGTTTAATTCACGTCGTGCCGACTCTTTACCCCGATCGAAATCACTATTAAATAATTTCTCTAAACCGATCAGTCGAAACAAGGCCTGCAATAAAGTAGGGAAATCTCGCTTCGACGTTTTTTGGTCACTACCATCGATATTTAAAATACGCCCACCAGCAAGACCAATTGTTGCGTCACTAAGCATGGCATCTGATATTAATGGCCATACCGTTGGCCCCAACTCACAATCCGGGTTCATCAGAACCACGAACTCGGTGTCCAGATTCTTCAAAACTTGATTGTTCGCTGCGGCAAAACCGATATTCTCGGTATTCTGAATGACGTTCAATCGGGAATCAGTTATAGATTTACGTAGTAATGCGATACTGCTATCGCTCGACGCATTATCTACAACAGTTACTGGGCCTGGAATACACTCTAACGCAGAGCTGACCGCCCGCAACAACCAATCTCCCGAGTTGTAGTTAACGATTACTGTTTGAACAAGTATTCCAGCCATTCTAGCTTTCGGCTTTCAAAGCTACACTTGTGGCAATAATCTCGCGGCCTGTTTTACCAAGAAATCCGTCTCGGATTCCCGCCAACATCATCTTAAAATTTTGATATCTTGGCGCACAAAATATCGTGTATAAAAGGCCAATACCTACAAGTCTCCATACGTCGTTAATCACCCACTTAAGTGGGGCGTAGGAGCGCCGATACAATAAAACACTATTTCGGTAAATATAGTAATAACGAAATGGCCGATGTTGGGGAACGTGCCTGGTGCGACCAATCCAAATTTTTAACGTACGTTCACCTAAACCGTGCTCCATCAAGGCGCGACAATCTCCATAAGCCTGAAAGCCGGAATGCGCAGCACGTAAAAACCAATCAGTATCAACATGATCAATAAACAATCGCTCGTCCATTTCACCAACCCCATCAATAGTCGACATTGGGATTAACGACCCGGATGAAATAAGGAAGTCCGCAGGAACCAACGTTTCCCCAATTTCACACTCGGAGCAATACTGCCGCTTAAAGCGCAACAACCCAAAACGTACGAAGAAAGATTCGTTGTCTTCTTCGGTACCGAAGTAGCACGCGCCTACTGCGCTAACCCGTTCTCCCTTCGCCATCAGTGTCGACAAGCTGTTGGTCAAATTTTGCACCATATCATGTGCGGGCACACTATCTTGATCCATCAAAAGCACCGCTTGTGCATCAAGCTCTCTAGCCCTTTCAATACCTTGATTATGCGCGCGCGCAATCCCAAAATTTCGTTCAAGGGGGTGCATATGAATTACGTCAGACGCCAGCGCAAAAACTGCCGCTTTGTTTGAAGAGCCATTGTCCACAATAACTATATGAGGAACCTGCAAACTCAAAGACGCGAGCATGCGAGCCAGAACGTCAATGTTCGGGTTATAGGTGACAACTATCGCGCATACTTTCACAGTTGATTCTCAGTCAGCAACTCGATTTAAAAACAGTTGTTAGCCTTATTTTGAATCGTTATCAAAGCCTATCTTCGATCGCACATGATAAATCGGCTTGTCCTGGCTTTCGTAGTAAGTACGAATCTGGAGCTCACCGAGTAGCCCAAATATTATGAACTGCACACCCAACAAAAATAGTACCAGTGCGAACAGTAGCAGCGGACGATCACTGAGCGACATACCTAAAAATAATCGGCCGAATGCAAGATAGGACGCAATCAAGAATCCCGTCGACCCACAGATTAATCCTGGTATTCCAAAAAAATGTATCGGCCTACCGGAAAAACTCAACAAAAACTTAACCGTTATCAAATCCAGAATTACGCGAAAAACTCTGGACAAGCCGTACTTCGACTCACCCGCCGTACGGGCACGATGATTAACCGCAACCTCAGCAATCCGCACCCCCATAAAACTCGCTACCGCAGGTATAAAACGGTGCAACTCCCCGTACAAGGTAATGCCCTTTGCGACGTCTTTGCGCATCGCCTTTAACGTACAACCATAGTCGTGCAAGCTAACGTCAGTAATTTTTGATATTAATTTATTGGCGAGCATCGATGGAAATTTTCGCGACCAGTAAGTGTCCTGACGATCTCGTCGCCATCCGCAAACCAAATCAAACCCTTCGTCAATCTTTTGCAGTAATAACGGTATATCCGCTGGATCGTTCTGCCTATCAGCATCCATAGTGATCACTACTTCACCCTGTGAAAAGTCCAATCCCGCCGCCATTGCTGCGGTCTGCCCAAAATTACGTCGAAACTCTACAACCTTAATTCGAGGATTTCTTTCATGTTCCTTGGATAAAAGCGCCACCCCGTCATCAGAACTGCCGTCGTCGATAAAAAGCAGCTCATAAGTTTTACCTTGCTCGAGCAATGGTGCAAGACTGGCCTCTAACTCTTCAACCAGAGGTTGCAGGTTTTCTTGCTCGTTTAAGAATGGTATGACAACTGAAATATCCATGAATATATTTTCGCTTAAGCTGTTTGGCGTCTATTGCCCTGAGTTTATCATTGGCTAATCAATTGCAGGTAGTCATCCGCAAGTTCCGCGACTTGATCTTCTAGTGAGGTAATTCTATTTTGACTCGCCACGATATCAGGAGTGTTGGTCAAAAAATAACTGGATTCTTCATTCAACTTATTCAGGATCTCAGCTAAAGCAGCATCGTCGCGCATAGGATAAATAAAACCAGTCTTATCTGGGATGACATCCTCGGCCATTCCACCGGCATCCGCTGCCACTACCCAGATACCGCGCAAGGCAGCTTCACGAGTAACCAAACCAAAACTTTCTGGCCATACTGATGGCGCTACAAGCACATCGATTGACGTATAAAAAGTATCCATTTCATCCGGCGTTTGGCGGCCCCAAGTAAATACATTTGATTCACCCCATTTGCCTGCGGCTTTAACATTGGAGCGTTCTTCGTCTATGTCGATAACATGACACTCAAGTTGCGAACACTGAGCTTCTTCAAGAACGCGCTTAAGTTGATAGTAACCCTTGTGGTCACAGATACCACCTACGTAGCCTAAACGCAGTTTACTGCTAGCAGATTTACTTCTATTCACCGGAACCACATGTGGCAAACCATTCTTGTTGACAGCTATATTCTTGAAACCATTTTGGCGGTACAGAGAAGCTTGGTACTCCGACACCGCATATATTTTTTCGGCTCCAACCAACAAACCAGACAAGTATTTAGATCGTTTAACGGCAGCTTCAGTATCCGAGGACGTTTGCTGCACGACTAGCGGATTCAACTGGTTGAAATCGACCAGGTTAGCATTATCATCGAGTAAAAACTGATGCTCCGAAATCCACCAAGCGTCATGTACTGTCACCACATAGGGAATAGAAAGTGCGGCTGCGCTCTCCAGTAAAGTACCCGTCAAACGTTGAACGCAATGTAAATGGATAATATCTGGTTTGAAATACGCTAAGTACTCATCAAAAAAGTCCTTTAAATACTCATCACGATAACGCCACTCAAAGTCTTGTTCAGGCGGAATACCGATAGTCTGTACCAAGGTACCATTCCAAACATACTCGGTCATTTGGTAAGGCGATGTAAGCGTCAACTCTGATCGAAGTACTACAACATCTATTTCCTTGCCGTATTGTCGCTGTAATTCTTCTACAGTCCTCACCACGACAACCGTCGCTCCACCAACCAATTCGGGGGGATAAAAAGTATTAACTACTAAAACGCGCTTTCGTTTTTTCTCTGAGTAACCCGTTCCTCGTTTGCACATATCCGCTTGGAAGTGATTGAGTGTTTGGGCCATATGGGTTTGCATAGCTGCACGCCCATAGTTCGCACGTGCTTTAACTCTTGCAGCCTCACCAATCTTTGACCTAAGGGCCCCAGACTCGATTAAATCACCAATGTGCTTCTCCCATTCAGCTTCGTTACTGGCAAAGAAACCATCAACGCCTGGCTCAACAATATCCCTATAGGTACTGGTTGGAGTGACCACCGAAGGAACCCCGAAAACTCCAGCCTCTAGCCATTTAATTTCACTTTTACAATCCGCAAATATCCCTTCCTCCAGCGGAGCTATACTAATATCAGCGTAGCGCAGTGCGGTTAGATATACATCAAAGTCCATCAAACCAAATCGATGGATACGGTCTGAATAGGCCTCCAAAGGCGCTGGCAAGGAAAGGTAGCCAATTATTACGATTTCTAAATTACTATGCTTCTCCATCAATCGGGCAAGCACACCGCCTACTAGGGCAAAGTCCTCATCATGAGTTCTGGTACCGCTCCCATAAAGTAGCCGAACCACCCCAGCAGGCCGCTCAGCCATTGGGCTATCGAGTACATCGTACACAACCTGGTCGAGCGCGTTGGGTAATACCTCACATCTACCCTTACCAATCACCTTTTCAATTTCTATCTTCAGTGCAGGAGTAGACGTAGTAGCGTAATCGCAGAGTTTAAGCGCACTTTGATAAAGTTCAGCACCCTTCAACATTTGCTCATAATCATGTTCTGATAATTGACCGCTACCACCTTTAAATTTTTCCTCCAGCCGTGCTCTATCAAAAATCAAATCATCCGTATCAAAAATTGTCATCTTCTTGATTGCCTTGGCATAACGGATAGTTAGCAACACATCATCAAAACCCGGCACCCGGTAAAACAACACGATATCGAATAAATGCATCCTTTCACGTGCCAAGCTACCGTTTCTCCACGACACCCATTCGTTATCCCAACCTAGGGCATCGAGTTGATGCATTTTTTGCTCAACTCGATAGCGGAAACACTGCGGCACTGTCTCCTCTATCACCAATAAAACCCGAGGTTTCTCTCGACTAGGTCGCGGTGGAAAGTCCTCATCGGTCTTAAACACTAACTCAACTGGAGTACCGGTTTTTGCGGGCAATATCTTAGAGATATAACGCGATAACACTCTGCCTAGGCGTTGCTTAACCCGTACATAACGAAACAAAATAGAAAGGAAAACATTAAACACAACCATCGTTGATGGTGATCCCGCTATCCAGTGCAACACACCCTCAGTTCGCGTTCGATTTGGCTTGCTCAAAGCAGCCAGCCGCGCAAATACGAATGTGATCTTTTTAACGATTTTTTTCATTTATTCAAGCAATCACAAGTAACGATAGTCATCGTGCCCCTTATCAAAATTGGGGTTGTGGTAAGGATCCCCTTTAGCAATTAATTCTTCATAGCGGCTGGCGAAATTATGCATTTCACGACCGAAGCGATTGTCTTTGTGCGGTATCGCTTCCTCACCACGAGACTTCGATTCGTAGTGATAAGCTTCACAATAGGGTGTGAAAATATTCAAGTAACCTGCTTGCCATGCTCTTAGACAAAAATCTACATCGTTATATGCCACCGCAAACGAGTCTTCATCAAAGCCACCGAGCTCATTATATAGTTTACGACTAACCATCATTAATGCGCCGGTCACTGCAGTCACATTTTGAATAAGCTGTAAGCGATTAAAGTAACCTTCATGAAAAGCCGGTAAATTCTTATGTAGGTGCCCTGCGTAGCCTCCCAGCCCGGTACCAATTCCAGCGTGCTGAATGGTGTTATCCGGATAATAAAGCTTCGCACCTACTACACCGACTTCGGGTCTTTGCGAATGCTCTAATAGGGTCTCTATCCAATCGGGAGTAACAATCTCAATATCATTGTTGAACAAAACTACATGTTCGCCAGCGCTTTTAAGAACACCCAAATTGACCAACGCTGAGAAGTTGAAGGCCTGGTTCGACTCAATAAATTGAATCCGATTATCCTGCTCTTCAAGCGCCTTCATTTCCTTATATAAAATAGGTGAAACACTATTGTTTGAGACACCGATAATTTCATAGTTCTGATAAGTAGACAGTCTACGAATCGTGCCAATGCACTTATCAAGTAAGAACGGTTTATCCTTGTAAGGAATAATGATGCTAACCAGAGGTTGCTCGATGAGCTCTCGTTTTACACGAAAATAGTGAGATTTATTTCCGTCTAATACCGTGGCTTGCTCACCCCTGCGGGTAAGCGCATCTTCAATGGCTTTGCGAGCATTTTCATGTGCCGCCGGTTTTGCATCCGGATTCAACGCGGTCGAACCCTCTATCATCCTCCAGTGATATAGCGGTTTAGAGACGTGTTCGACCTTATTACTTTTCTCTGTTGCCCGAAGAAACAAGTCATAATCCTGAGCCCCATCATAGCCTTCTCGAAAGCCCCCAACACCGTCAAATAGCTCACGCGTTAACAGCACCATGTGCGTAATATAATTTTGCGAAAGCAATAAGTCCGGCGAAAAGTCCGGCTTAAAGTGTGGGTTCTGCAACTCCCCGTCAGCTATCAAGAAGTCCTCATCTGAGTAGACAAAATCAGCCCCGGTATCTTGCGCTTTAAGGACCATTTCCAGCAAAGCGTTAGGGGCCAGAGCATCATCATGATCAAGCAAAGTAAGATATTCTCCGTTCGCCATCGATGCTGCGCGATTCGTAGCCCTGGATATATTTTCATTCTGCGTACTAAAATGAATATCGATACGCTTATCGGAAATAGCTTTCAAATAGTCGATTGTTGCTGCATTGGTAGAGCAGTCATCTACTACGCATAATTGCCAATTTTCATAAGTCTGACGATGTACAGACTGAAAGGTATGCTCGAGTAATTCAGGTGCGAGGTTGTAAACCGGCATAAGAATGCTAACCAACGGTGACGACTTCAATTCTTTAGCCTTGCGCCAATAATTATAAGGCCTCGCTTTCAACCAATTCTCATACTCATTGGCGACGCGTTCCGTTGTTTCAAGCGTTAGCTCAACAACCGGATCAATCTCATCAACATTCCGATGATTAAACCGATGCGTCACCAGCTGAATCAAACCCAAAATACCGTGTCTACGTACAGCCGCAAAAGGTCGTAATAGTTGTGGCCCAACAAGTCGCAACCTAGGTAAAAACTTACGATGCAAAATATCCCTATAGGCTTCCGCGTATCGCCAGACCTTAGAGCTCTTAATAGTAACTAGCTCATCTTCAGCACGCAGCACTCGGTCATTCAAATTAGCGATACTAGCCAAGCGCTCTTCAATAATATCGCTAGCCATCATGTATCGGTCAGAGGCTACTAAATATTCTCGTGATCGTGGATACACAACCTCAAATTCAATAAATAGTTGTTCATCAGGCTTAATCCGTCTTCTAGGTTCAATATGGAATTCGATCCAATTGTGAGGCTCATACAAATAATAGCCAGTCCCGAAATCACTGGTTTCAAAGTACATGCCACCCATAGATTGCGCACGCTCATGTACCTCGTGTTCACCCTCTATAAACCAAAGCACCTCTTCGCTTTGATCATTAGCAACTAAAAGACGCGCACCATAGAGCCTGAAAAAACCCGCCATTTCCTCCCAATACAAACCGCTTGGATCGAGCCGTAGAAACTGCATCGAATGCGCAGATTCCGGTAACGGAATTCTTACGCGTTGCTGGCCTCGGCTTTCACCCGCCTTGGTAATCGCACGTTGTTGCGGAACATAATCTTCTTTATCTCTGCGCCAAAAAACCACCATGTCTGGATCAACCGGGTTTTTGCGCTCAATAAATGGAGCATTTAAATCCATTAAAGTTGGGGTGGGCGATGCTACGCGCTGCAGCAACTCATCCTTCTCTAATAGGTCATCCAGCATTCCTTCGCCCAGTGGCTTTCCGACTAATTCAAAACAATGAAAAACCAAATCCAGCGTGTTAACCAGTCTTCGTGACGTAGCGTACTTAATCAACAAGCTACGGTAGTTCGAAACAAAAATAATAATTGCCCGAAACAATAATAGTTCTGTGAATACAGGCCAATCCGTATGCCACTCTTTATCAATCACGCAATATTTATCGGCGACCAACACAATATTGCTAGGTAACAAGTCTGGATTTAGATTATCTGATTGCTCAAGAAACCTAACATACTCGAGCACTCCTTGATCAAACTCATCGAAATGATTCTCCGACAGCAATGCTCGCGACCAAACAACGGATAATAATGGACCATCAAAATAAGGTTCAACCGAATCGGGCGCATGCGTGACCCCATCAATAGAACCAGTTCGATTGGCGGCATCAATATCTATAAACTCCCTGCGCACTTCATCCAATCCAGCGGGCTTCTTGGCCAGTGTGCAGTACTCAGGGCGCCGATTAAATTTAGGTAAATGCGCAAAATCTGGAACCGCTAATTTACTAATAGCCTGTGGCGACTTTGCTGCAAGAATTAAGTAGGAATTGGCAACTTGACCGAGATAGCCTCCCTCACACGCGGCACGCCACAGCATCATTTCACGGCCACCCATATCTAGATACTCAAGATAATCCCGCGAATTAGTTCCTTCCAACAAATTTGACGCGTAGTTGTGCTGAGCTGCAAACTCTTCAGAAATGAGTAAATCTGGGACCTTATAGTCTGGAAATGGGTACAAAACTTGGTTCACAGCCAATTCCGCTTCGCTTAGCTGCGTTTGCCACTCGCCATAACTGTAAGTTCGGATACCAGCGCTTTGAGGGTAATTGCCTATACCAATATATGGTTCCGCATAATGATCTTCATTTGCGCCCATTACGTATTTAAGGCCAGTACGATTTTCAATCGCAATCATCACCACACCATCGTCGCTTATCGATGTCTTCGCGCGTTGTAATAGCAATTGCAACGCCTGTTCATCAGTCAGACCTTCTGAAAAACGACCGGCGTACTCAGTTACACCTACATACAAAACCAGATCGTAAGCACCTTCAGAGAATTCGAAATCGTTAAAATTCCCCGTCGAGATCGTCACGTTCTTCAGGTCTTTACATCTAAGTGCTGCTAATTCCGCACGTACCGGTGAACCCTCAATGGAATCGACTGCTGCCCCCTGTTCTCCCAAATAGCGCGTAATCGCCCCACAACCGCAACCAAGCTCGAGTATGCGCTTACACGGCGAAAGGTCGAAACCTCTCAATAAGTTAGCACGCAGTGGGGTAAGGTGATATTCACTACCCCAGTCACGAATATGATTTTTGAGCTCAGCCGAAGAGCTGCTCAAGTCCTCTGATTTCTTAAGGACTTTACGTAAATACTGTTCAGTCTCCGAGCCATCAGAATAGGCGAAGTCTTTTTGCGCCGCCGGATGAACATAAACACCGTGCTCATTCTTAACCAGTTTGTTTAGTTCAACTAACGACGCACTCATCAAACTTCCCTAATCTCGCCGTTAAGCGCGGCCAACCCAAAGGCCGTTTGTTGATCTTCAACCCTTAAATGAATCATGTCGTAGCGACGATCGATAGCAACGTTATCTTTATCATTATCGTCTTGCGCCACACCTATAGATATAAAGTAATCGCCGGCGAGCAAATTCAGCTTTAACTCACACTGAAACTGTATCGTCTGGCCCGCTTTGGCAGTTACGGAAACTTTTCCGTTAATTCGTGAGTTAGTGCCATAAATCGCAGTTCCATCGGGTGTTTTAACCGTCACGCCATAGATCAACCGATCAAGCTCACTATGAAAATGCACTACAAATCGGAGTAGAACGTTATCCCCACTAGTGCAACTGTGCCTCACGGCCGCATCGTTACAGCTTAATTGGTAATCAATAATCTCCGCTCGTCGGTCTCCCCAACGGTGCTCCGCGGCATTATAGGTTGGGTGGCTCGGGCAAGCGTCAACCGCAGGATCGAGACTAAGACCAGCACTACCATCTTTATCTACACCACCACTACGATCTGCCAACTCAACCGAATCTGATGAAAACATCATTTCCAGATATTCGTGCACTACATCTTTAGGCTCACCTGATTTGCGCACCTTGCCCTCCTCTAACAATATTGCGCGATCACAATAATTAATAATGCTTTCGGTAGAGTGAGTAACAAACAAAATGGCAACGCCTTGATTCTTCAGTTCTTCAAGCCGACGGAAGCATTTACGCTGAAAACGTATATCTCCAACAGCCAATGCTTCATCAATAATCAGAATGTCAGGCTGCATATTTATTGCAACCGCAAATGCCAACCGCACATACATCCCACTAGAATAAGTTTTAACTGGCCGGTGCATAAATTCACCCAACCCTGAAAACTCAACAATGTCTGGCAATTTGGCTCGAAACTCTTCTCTGCTTAAACCCAATATCGAAGCATTTAATCGGGCATTTTCCATCCCGGTAAAATCAGGGTTAAAACCAGCCCCTAGTTCCAGTAAAGCTGAAATTCTTCCCTTAGTATGCACCTCACCAGAAGTCTCTTGTAAGGTGCCAGCCACTATCTGTAATAGTGTGGATTTGCCCGATCCGTTTTTCCCCACGATTCCAACCGTCTCACCGCGACGTAGCTCCAAGCTAACCCCTTGAAGGGCAAGAAATTCGTCGTTTAGGTTGAGTCTGTCTCCTGACAAAGATTGCCATAAACGGTGAATAGGCTTGCGATAACTTTGGTAAGCCTTGGATACATTGTCGACCGTAACCAATAGCTCAGATGACATCGGCAAACCCTCGTCGAGTGCGGCCAAACCACCAATACCCAAATAGTAAACTCAGTAATCCAACGAGTGAATAAATACCCAGGCTCTGCCAATCGGGTAATTCGCCCCACATTAAAACCTTACGTAATTCAATTACGATGGTCGTAAGCGGGTTCATATATATGAACACCTGCCACTTTTCTGGAATGCGAGAAATTGGAAAGAAAATTGGCGACATAAACAACAAGATGGTTGCTACCACGCCAACCATCTGTGAAACATCGCGCAAATAAACACCCAGTGAGGCCAAAAACCAATTCATTCCAAGCGTTAACAAGACCAAAGGCGCTAGTACTATCGGTACTAATATCGCTGTCGAAGGTATGGTAAACCCCGCAATCAGCATAAACACCACTAACACGATCAAACTAACAACAAAATGAAACAGGGCCGAACACAAAGTAATTAGTGGCAATATCTCCAGTGGAAAAACTACCTTCTTAACTAGTTGGACATTGCTGGTAATTAAACCGGGCGCTCGGGTAAGGCACTCGGTAAACAAAGCGTGAACAATAAGCCCGGAAAACAAAATCACTCCAAATTGAAGATCGTTTTCTTGCTCCAATCCCCAGCGTGTTTTAAACACAACGCTAAACACGAACATATAAACAGCAAGCATTACGAGCGGTAGAATAAAGGACCAAACAATTCCGAGCATTGATCCACGATAGCGTTGCAATACTTCACGCTGCGTCATTTGTGCGATCAAGTAGCGATGCGCTAGTAAATTTCTAATCAAGCAAATTCCCCTTACACTCAGCTGTAAATTTAGATCTCAATATCAACCTCGCACGCCACCTTGTTTATCAAGCTCCAGTAATCTGAGTAAGTACTGTCCGTAGCCATTCTTTTTGTATTTCTCCCCCATACTAGCCAGCGCCTCATCGTCTATATATCCGTTGCGCCAGGCAATCTCTTCAGGACAAGCTATCTTCATCCCTTGTCTATTCTCAATCGTTTCGATAAACATAGAAGCTTGCAACAAAGACTCATGAGTCCCCATATCCAACCACGCCATCCCTCGGCCCAAAACTTCAACCGACAAGTCGCCCCACTCGAGGTACTGCTTATTTACATCAGTAATTTCCAATTCACCACGGTGCGAGGGTTTTATCTCTTTGGCGACATCAACGACTCGATTGTCATAAAAGTACAATCCAGTTACCGCATAGTTGGACTTCGGCGCTTCAGGTTTTTCTTCCAAGCTCAAGGCACGCCACTTGTCGTCAAACTCAACCACACCATAGCGTTCAGGGTCATGCAGCGGATAGGCAAATACAGTTGCACCGCGTTCCTTCTCTGCTGCCCGCCTAAGTACAACTGATAAATCATGCCCGTGGAACACATTATCGCCCAATACCAAAGCGCAGGGGTCTTTACCGATAAATTCAGCGCCAATAATAAAAGCTTGCGCCAAGCCATCTGGTGATGGCTGAACAGCGTACGAAAGGTTGATCCCCCAGTCAGCACCATCACCCAATAGCTGCTGAAATCGAGGAGTATCAGAAGGGGTAGAAATAATCAAAATATCTTTAATTCCCGCTTCCATTAACGAAGACAGCGGGTAATAAATCATCGGTTTGTCGTATACCGGTAATAACTGCTTTGAAACTGCCTGCGTAACCGGATGCAACCGTGTACCAGAACCACCCGCCAGAATAATGCCTCTCATCCTATATCTCCTGCTTATTGTTATTAACCATAATATTTATGGCCCTACCCCTTTGTTCCCAATCGTTCACCCTGGTACTCCGAGCTAACCGCTTCACACCAGGCCTGATTCTCAAGATACCAATCAACGGTGGCCGCCAAGCCCGTATCAAATGTTTCATCTGGCAACCAATTTAATTTGTCGCCCATCTTGCTCGCATCGATAGCATAGCGCTGGTCATGGCCCGCGCGATCCTTAACAAAAGTCATCAATTCCTCATACTTAGACCCATCAGATCGCGGTTGGCGCTCGTCCAACAAACTACACAGAATTTTAACAACTTCGATGTTCTGTAATTCATTGTGCCCGCCAACGTTATAAACCTCGCCCGGCGTACCTTCGTTTACAATTTTCCATAGTGCCTTTACGTGATCCACCACATACAACCAATCGCGAACATTATCGCCTTTTCCATAGATTGGCAGTGACTCCTCAGCAAGCGCCTTATGGATAATCAACGGCACAAGTTTCTCTGGGAATTGATAGGGGCCGTAATTATTTGAGCAATTAGAAATCACCACTGGCAATTGGTAGGTCTTGTGCCAAGCACGTGCCAAATGATCGGACCCTGCCTTACTCGCTGAGTATGGCGAATTCGGTTTGTATCGAGTGGTCTCGGTAAACAAACCTGTTTCGCCCAGACTGCCATAGACCTCGTCAGTCGAAATGTGATGAAAACGAAAACCATCAAATTTTTCGCCATCCAAACTATCTCGATACTCCCGCGCGGCCTCTAACATGGTGTACGTGCCCACCAAGTTTGTCTGAATAAACTCCCCCGGACCATCGATTGAGCGATCAACATGCGATTCAGCGGCCAAGTGCATAACTGCATCTGGTTGATACTTGTTTAACAAGCCTCGAATTCCGTCCGCATCTAAAATATCCATCTGATAAAATTGGTGACGCTCGTGATCTGCAAACTCACCCAACGACAGCAAGCTTCCAGCATAGGTTAGCTTATCTACATTTATGACAGTAGTTTCAGTACTTTCCATCAAATAACGCACCAGCGCCGAGCCGATGAAACCAGCACCGCCAGTAATTAATACAGTTTTATGCATGTTCTTTTCCAACCAAGTTTTTCAATGTCTTACTCTAAAAAGGTGATTCTGTTATTAGTTCTACTTTCGTATCCAATACCGTTGCTAGAATCTGTCAGCGAGCTCTTCATTCACAACCGCTTCATCTTCTTGTCTAAACGATAGCCCCTTCACGAAGCTCGGCACCATCACACGATCAGTGCCAAAATCTTCACGACACACGGCACTCACTTCTTCAGCACCTCGCAGAGCGGTTACCAACAACACACTGTTTTGAGGAACCTCTGAGCTTCGCTTCCAAACGGGTAGACCAAAGTATTCGTCCAATTCTGTAGCTGGATCATACAAACCCACAACTTCAATTTCGCAATTGAGCGATTTTAAATACGCAAGTTCTGTTAAATCCGACAAACCCGCTAAAACGATCCGTCGATGCCCCTGACTAATTGCTTGCTGATACAACTCAACATACCAATCGCCTGCCTGACGAAACAAGGTGAAAGAAGTAGAAAGAAAGTCCGTTGTGAGTCTGGCTTTTTCCGCGAAACCTTTCGGGGTAATGTAATACAAATACTGATTTGCGCTGGCCGTAGTAACTTTTACAAAGCCCTTACGAATACAACGTTTCAAATATGAATTAGTCAGCCCCAAAGCTACGCCTAACTGCTTGGCCATACTGCGCTGGCTAAGGTCGTCTTGCTGCTCAATTGCATCTAGCAAATCCAGCGTTAATCGATCTTCTTTCGAGGTGGTGTTCATTTCTTGAACACTATACGTTCATTTTTTGAACGAGTCAAAAGCATATCTATTGAGTCTATCCAGAACACAAAGAGGAATTTATTATCTTTGTTTCGCGCGTCTTCTGAAAACACAGAGATGCAGATAACTTTAACGAATATTATTACTACTAAATTGAACTGTTCAGTGGCCCCACCAAGACCCTGACCAATGCATCTATAACCAGCTACCGCCGTCTACAGATAAATCGATTGTTTGGTAGCCAGCAGGTGATGTTAAACTTGGTGGAATTAGGCTTCGAACTTCCAACTTAGTACAAGAGACTAGACTAACTCAGCGTTAGAGCGTTTTTTAAAGTTCAGCTTACCCAATTAAAATCGATTCATCCCAGGATAAAAATTAGTGAAATCTAATCTCACAGTCAAACTGATTGCTGCCGTGTTCGTTCTTTTCGTTTGCGAAGGGATTGCCCGCTTGGGACTAAATATTTTCCAAACAAATTTTCAACAGGACTGGCGTTTTCAGGACTGGCGTTTTACAAGTGTTAACTATACTGAGGTCGTAAAACAGAAAAGATCGATGGTCGAAGACATCTTGTTGGATAACGGTGGGTATATCCAACTAGACGCTGACCTGGGGTGGACGGTAAAACCAAATGGGATAGAAGGACGGCCCTCAGATGGTGTTTACAATGATCGGCTATATCAAGCCAATAGCGATGGCATTCGCAGCTCTCACGAATACCAACGTAACCCATCTAGTGATGTCGTCCGAGTCGCTGTGTTCGGGGATTCATTTTCACATGCAGACGATGTTTCGAATGATGCTGCCTGGACAGCGGTTTGGGAACAATCTAATTCGAATCTAGAGGTGCTCAACTTCGGAGTACCGGGATTTGGCACAGATCAGGCTTATTTGCGCTACCAAAAGGAAGGAAAGGAATTTTCTCCCGACATAACAGTCCTAGGAATCATGTCAGAAAACCTGATGCGCAACGTGAACACTTTTGTCCCTTTTTATCGCCCTGACGCATGGCCGACCAGCAAGCCCAGATTTGTATTTGCTCCTGATGGATCATTTACTCTAAAAGAAAACTTTTTTCGTGATCGTTCAGATTATCAGGCATTAATTGATGATTTACCGGCCACACTTTTAGAATTAGGCGAACATGATTGGTGGTATAACGCAAAGTACAAACCTGGAATTCTGGATAATTCTAGTCTGTTCCAGCTACTTCACTATAGTTATATTTTGTTTCGATATCCCTGGATGCTGGATGATCGGAGCTTGTACAAAAAAGAATCCGAACACTATAAAATTCTACTTGAGATAATCCAGCGATTTTCCAAGGAAGTTGAGGAAAGTGGATCAACCCCGGTTATCGTGCTTTTTCCATCGCTTGAGGTGCTCGAGAAATTTAGAGTGGACGGTAATCTTATGTATAGTCCACTCCTGGACGATCTTGATAAGCAATCTATAAGGTACGTGGATGTACTCGATGGTTTCACTAAATATGGCGGAGACGTTGATGTGCGGGGGCTTATCCCAGGCCACAATAGTGTTATCGGGAACGAGATGGCCGCAAGATATATTAATGAAGAGCTACAGGTTTTGATTGAAAGCAATTTGACTACGAAGCAAAATCGTTAGCGATAATTTATTAACTATGTCGGAGTACTCAAAGACAGTGACCGTGAGTTATAAATTAAAGAGTATGCGGAAGCTAGTATGGGCTGTTTAGACAGTTTCTTTATAGGTGCAGCGCAAAAAGGGCTTCTAGAGTAAAACGTGGTTGTAACAACGAAACCAATCTATTTGAGTTTAATCGAGAATCAAATCAACATGAAAAATTTAATTTTAGCCTTGGGACTAAGTCTGGTTTTGGTAACTTCTGTATCTGCACACCACAACTGGGCAGCCGCTTACGATGTTAACGGCGATATCGAAATCGAAGGCGTCGTAAGTGAAATCGTCTGGAGAAACCCACATGTAATAATGTACTTTACCGTCGATCAAGGCACCCCAAACGAAAAGATATACTCCACTGAAAGCAATTCAGTAGCAGCGCTCGCTCGCATGGATGTTACTCAAGACCTCGTTGCGGTTGGCACCAAAGTACGCGTCGCTGGCTACCCATCGCGCACTAAGGACGATGATATCTTTATGAATCATCTTCTGCTGCAAGATGAGCAGCGAGAAATTGTCTTCTTACGTACAGCCGAACCACGATGGCCAGAAGAATCTACTCGTATCGGAAGCGCTGACTACGCGCACGGATTAAATGCTCAAGAGGATTTTTCTGAGCGCCCTACTTCAATATTTTCTGTTTGGACGACTATATTTGATGGCGAAGGCAGCCATCGCGCCATGAGATTCCCCAGTGATGTTTATAATATTGATTACGCAGAACAGCGTGGTACCGGCAATTGCGTTAGCAAAGATGTATGGGGCCAGATGGGATCACCCTATCCAATGCAGATCGTCGACAACAAGGATGGCACTATTACTGTTCACATAGAAGAACACGACACCATACGTACCGTACACATGAACATTGATCACGATGATCCCGGCACTGTCAAAAACAACCTCGGTTACTCAACTGGACGGTTTGTTGGCGATACCCTGCTGATGACAACCACCTTCGAGGGCAGCAATTCCCCAATCCAAATCCACGAATCATTTACATTGAGCAATGACCACAATCACCTGAATTATTCTCAAGTTCTGGTGAATCCAGAATCAGACGAATTACCGACGGTAAATGCAAAGTGGTGGGAGTTCCAACCCAATTCTTATTTACAACCTTATGATTGTATCGATCACCCGCAATTTGACGGGCAGTTGTAGATACTAAGTTCGATTGACGTTTCAGATCTATCTGAAACGTCAACACCCAACTCCTAATCGTTCTCGATAGACAGCCTTCGCTTTTCCATTCGTCAGAAAAAACCCTAAGACGAACTAAACTTTTCCAACAACCAATCAGCAAGCTGCGGTATCACTATAGGCCAGTATTCTACTGCACAATGGTCTCCGCGACCCAGCAGCCACAAATCAGAATCAACTGCCGACTCATGCGACAACATCAAGTCCGATACTGGAGCAGCGCCATCCATTGTCCCATTAGCAATCAATAAGGGCGTTGTTATCGTCTGCCCCTTACCTAACACACCTGAATTCATAAGTGAGAATGGCGCCATGGCATCTTTGATACCTGCAGCCGTTGGCTCAGCACCCAGATGTAATGCAAGGTTGACGTAGGTCATTCTAGCCGGCGTAGTAAGAACATACTCGATATTTTCGAGTGGTTGAGCGAAGGCTGCATGAGCCGGTGCACAAAATGCCGCGACGGCGTTGATACGCGGATCATTTCGTGCAGCTACACGCAACGCAAAATGGCCACCCCAACTAACACCAACAAAACTGACTCGCTGAGACTCAAAACCCTGTTCAGCGATGAAATAATCTAATATCGCCATATGCGCTTCATCCGAGTCCGGCGCTGAAACCCAATCGTTACTTTCACCAAAACCAGGCAGATCAAAAGTAACAACCGCCATCCCTTTTGCGGTCATTTCGCTAACTGGTCGACTATGGTTCGCTTTGTATTGATCTGAGCCACCGCTCCATATGACCAACGGCGGGTTCTCGACCCCAACGGGGCGATGCAAATAGGTAATGAGCGTGCTACCCCGAAAAGGTACTTCGATTATCTCCAACGGCACATCAAACAATGCACCTGCTTTCTGATAGACATTGAGTTGACTCTGATACGCGGCATCTTCTATTGGGGTGTGATTGCCTGGGAACCAGCTCAAAGCATAATAAACATTCGCCTTCAGGTAGGCTTCCCGAGCTTGCGCCCTATGGTTACCTCCGAGTGCAGCGTCGCCTAACTGTTCATAATATTGCCCTATCGACCTCCACTCATTGAGCCAGGAACCCGGGCCATCTCCTTCGCGTGTATTTATCTTCAGTCCAGTAGTTCTAAGTACCGCTTCGTCAGCACCGTGGTAGGAGAACGCGATAATTCGTCGCTCCGGGAAAACTAATTTTCCGTCCTCAATATGCTGTCCAACAGCGCTTTGCGCTATGCACAGCAAGGCAAACCCAAGCCCCCAGCGAGCACCAAGCGAATCGGCAAGTCTTAATAATATGGATCGCTTAGTCATAACTAAATTCCTCTGGCTATATCTGTAAAATTAATAGGATAAATTATTCAAAGTAATTTATTTCGACGGTGACTTGGTTAGGATCATCAACAAATATTTGATATAGATTCAAACTCGGTACTTCCCTTTCTCGATAAGGTACGTCCTTATCCTCTAAGTGCAGCCTTAACTGCTCTGGCTTAGTCGCGACAAACGCCAAATGATCGACCGAGCCACTGCCGTCGAGATCGTCCACATCAACCTCCCCCAAATAATCGATCAACCCCTGCGGATCATCCTTATCTATGCCAACAATATGCACAACGGCTTGGCCACCAATGTAGAGCCAATAACCTGGAAAATCAAAATTTGGTCGATCCCCGACAGTAAGGCCCAAAATATCCACATAAAAGTCCCGAGTCTTTTCCACCTCTAGGGTGCGAAGAGAAAAATGATCAAGCTGCTTTAGGGGCATAGAAAGTCCTCATTCAGTATTAGGTTTGTTCAAGTATTCCGATTAATCAATTCTAAAGGCTGTTGAAAGGCCATTGCAAACGTTCTATTCCCACGATACTGTAATTTTGCACTGCGAGCGTAACTAGGAAAATTAATATGAAAACATTCACTTTCAAATTGGCAGTATTGGTCGCCACCATCTCACTAGGATCAGCGCTTCAAGCACGAGATTATGACGAGTGGTTTGGAGGAAACTTCATGTTACAGGATCTAATAGACGCGGAAAAAGGCTATTGTCTCGACCTTGAAGGCTACGCCTCTATAACTGATACCAGCGCTCCAGTTATCGTGCATTCTTGCAAAGAAGGCTTTTGGAAGGACGGGACGTGGAGAGTGAATTATCCCCAGGAAGGTCAAATCTACTTGCCTGAATATGAACTGTGTGTTGCCGCTGCGGCTCTAAAGGAAGATGCTGACGTAGTGTTACAGGACTGCTCAGACGCGCCAATGCAGCGGTTTGATTTCCGTGAAGATGGAACAGTTGCAGTGATATCAGATTCCACCGAAACATTTTGCCTTTCTGTAGGTGACACCAGCAGAGCAACCGGCAGAAATCTCCGACGCCCAACCAGATTCGTCAATTGTGACAACGCCGTTGAGCAATATACCCAATGGATATTACCCGCTAAAGATACTGTATACACAAGTTTTGATTTTACGCCGATATCACTGCTGCCTACCGACGAACAAGCGCCTACCGGTAGACCTCGTGCAGGTGGTGGTCAGGGTAGAGGCGGTGGTGCTGCAGCTGGCGAAGTACGTCGTGGGCCGGGCGGAAATAATTTATACGTTGGAGCGTGTGCTCCATGCCATGGGCGCAGTGGTGAAGGACTTGCCTCAGAATTTGCGCCAAAACTTAGCGGTCAAGAAGACTGGTATTTAACTCGCCAATTAACCAACTTTGTAAAAGAAGTCCGTGGCGGCCGTGAAGGTGAGCGCTGGGCCACCCAGATGAGCTTCCATATTGGTGATTTTGGCCAAGCCCAATTGGATAGCTTTGTAGACTATATCGGTACGCTGGAAGACACTCCGGCCGAAGTAACTATCGCAGGTGATTCCACTCGTGGTCAACAGCTGTATGCAGCCTGTGTGGCCTGTCACGGCGATGATGCCATGGGGAACGCTGCGCTTAATTCTCCGCGTCTAGCAGGCATGTCGGATTGGTATATGGTGACTCAATTGCAAAAATTTCGGGATGGCACCCGCGGAGACCACCCAGAAGACACCCTTGGTGCCCAGATGGTAGCGTTCTCACAAACATTACCCGACGAACAGGCGTTGATTGACGTAACGGCCTATATCAACACGCTGTCTGCGCCTTAGATAGCTTTTACTCTATGATATATGGTTCGATTCTCAGAAATAGGCTTTCATTGCTAATCTTCAGCAGCGCTTGAACAATTGAATTTTGCCACCTCAGCATCGTCGAACCATAGCCAGTGTTTGGTTAACACCATCGGTTCAATGAACGTTTCAGCATCGGTAAAAGTCATCATATAGTCGAGTTTGTCCCCTTGTGGGCTCAAGGTAAATCGCTCGACTACTTCAGCCGTTGGGCTTGTTGGAATACCCTGCCCGTCAAAGTGTCCCCATCCCATATTAGTGGTTGTTACGACGAGAGTATGATCATTTTCCCAATACCCCACAGAATAGCCTAACAAGCTGTGCGGCTGATCCGCGGGTGAGGCATCGGCTGCCATGTGAATAGTACGTACTGTGTCGTATTCCTCAATGCGCCAAATAATATTGTCGCCAGATTGACTAAACTCAGAGGGATAAGGTGATTCCATGATTACCGGCATCCCTTTTAACGCACAATCCTTAAGTGGATTATCTCGTTCCCAATCGAAGCTAGCGACAGCCTTACGTCCCGTCTCTGTAAGCAATGCGCGACCAGCCGCTGTTCGGCTCAGATCCCTTTGGAACAAAGGCCCTACTGTAGCAGGTGTGCTCCAAACTCGAAATATCCCGAGCTCTGGAGCAGATGTATCGCCAATCCCCAGCCGCTGATTCTCCGGTATCCCGATAGTTGGGCCAGACCACCGTGGCTTGGCACTGACACCTAGCATGACTTCTTCACCGCTAGTGGTAAGGATATTTCTAATATAAAGGCTGTTTTCTGCACGGCGAGCAAGGTCACCAGCTACTCGGATTTTATCGCCAACTTCGATGAAGCCAAGGTCGATCTTCCATCGACGTATATTGCTTACCGAGTCCATCGCCATGTTCCAGACCTGCTGTTCACCGGCTTCGTCAGTCACCCGCATCGATACCTGGGCATGAGGGTTCCGCCATAGCACAGAGGTTACTTCCCCCTCTATTTCAACAATATTTCCAGGATCATAATTACTCGATATGGAATGATGCGCGCCACTTGTTAAAGGAAAACCCAGAGCCACAACTAGAACAAATCTATAGATGATTCTCATAACAATTCTCCATTAGCTAATAAGTAGTTTGCAGTAATTATGTGACGCTTTAATCGGTTCTCATAGTTTCTGTATAAGGCGGTATTTCCAATGGACGAAAATCAGCCTCAATAGAACCGGGCCCGCCCAATCCTGTTATTGTCGGAGGTGGTGGTGAGCCAAGGCCCGCAACTTTCCCCTTTGGAATCGCTTCAAATCGATTAACCAAATCTGTAACAACCTCGGGAAACTCAGCGGCTAGATCATTCTGTTCATAGGGGTCTTCCAGGATACTAAAGAGTGAATGCTGCTTGGTACCGTCCACCATTAATTGAACCATTTTCCAATCGTCTTTGAAATATGCATAGTCATAGTCGGCTCCAGCGTCAGACCACTTAACCAAGATTGATTCATTGTCTTCAACCTCTATACCTTGTGATATAGCCGGCCATTTGTTCACGCCATCTATAGGGAGCGGATACTCTTGATCCACCCCAGCAACGCCTAAAAACGTTGGCAAAATATCCTCAACAGCAAATAGGTCAGCGTATTCCGTACCGGCTGCGATTTGCCCAGGCCAATACATTAGCGCTGGCACATGAATCCCGCCTTCCAGGGGCGAGGTCTTTCCACCCCTGTATTCGCCATTATTGGCACCAAGGTTTTCATTCCCGCCATTGTCGCTGATAAACATAACCAAAGTATTATCGGCCATGCTTGAGTCATCTAAAGCTGTCATTACTCTGGCAATTTGTCGGTCCATCTCGCTAACCATAGCCGCAAAGACCCGACGAGTCTCATCCTCGATATGAGCATATTCTGCGATCGCGGCCTCAGGGGCTTGAAGGGGTGTATGCGGTGCCTGCATTGCTACGTACAACAAAAGAGGCGTATTTTCATCTTGGGATTGAATAATCCGAATTACATCGTCGGCAATTAACTCAGTCGAATAGCCTTCTTCAATAACCGTTTCACCATTCCTTTGCCAATCAACTCCGCGCCAAACAGCGTGAGTATAATGATTAAAAAAACCATTCACGGACCCATAAAAGTAATCGAACCCTCGATTCTGCGGATGATAGCTGACATGGTTAGGCCCGAGATGCCACTTGCCAATAGCGTAGGTATCGTAGCCTTCTTCTTTGAAATACTGAGGAAGAATTTTTTCGTTCAAAGGTAAACCTTCTTCGTACCAAGGCTCAAAAGGCTTTAGTACACCAGTACGCACGGGTGATCTCCCGGTCATGATCGCACCGCGCGTCGGTGAACAAAGGGGTTGAGCATAAAAACGGTCAAAACGCGCGCCACCCGCAGCTAGTCTATCCAGCTCAGGAGTCTGTATTTCGCTTCCCTGGTAACTGACATCAGACCAACCCAAATCATCAGCAACAAATAGTATGATGTTCGGAGCAGCCGTTTCTTGAGTATCTTCCTGAGCAACTGCATTAGTACCCGCCACTTCCGACGAGTTACAGCCTGCAATGAGCATACAAGCAACGGTGAATAAACTGAGGGAGTAGTATTTAAACAAAACGAAATCTTCCGGCTATGCCCTTATATCGAGCGTTAAGATTGTGAAAAGATAACCCTTTAATAAAGTTAAAGCTAGCTAATGAATATGCCAAATTAAGACGATTAAATTTCTCCCTCGATGATAGATTTGCTTTCCAACTACGCCCGTTACCGAGCGCGATAAAAAACAAACACCGATCATTGAAACACCATTAACTATGTTTCTGGAATGGACCAACTACCTTGCAACTCAAAATACTAAAATGTACGCGAGGTTAATAGTAGATTTTGTTGCGAATGTAGGTTGTTCGGTAAGCCAAGAACGGTGACTCGATAAAGCGATAGCTCAAGTACCCGATCGGCACCATAATTAAAAAAGCGAGAAGAGCAAAAAACAGTGCCACATAAATATTCGATAATTCAATCACATATTTGTCAATTCCAGACGAGAGCGGCTCATAAAAGAAAAAGTGTAAGAGATAGATTGAATAGGAGTAAGTACCAATTCGTGCAATGAAACTGGATACTAGTCCAGGTTTGTGCTCGAACGAATTGTCATACCATGCTATTAAGGCGGCGTACGCCAAACCCTCCATCGTGGTCAGATATATCCATATTGGGTTGGTTGATAGATAACCAGAATTACCAGAGAACCCACCGAGTGAATCAAAATACCAATAGAACGACATAAATACAGAAAATATTATTCCCGCAAGTAAATGTTGTTTTTTAAACCAAACTCGGTACTGAAAGGCACAAATGCCCAAGATAAACTGATCAACCCGGCCGAGAATCGTATAGTAAGACAGCTCCTGGATCTCTCCTGTTTGCAAATAGAATAAACAACGGAGCACAACTGCCAATACCACGATAGCAAAAAGTGAGTATTTGACCCGCTTTGACAAAAAAAGCAATAACGGAAGAGCCAGATAAAAGTGGAATTCTACAGTGACAGACCACCCCCCGTTTGGAAGTACAGGGAGGAGAATACCGGCTAACACTTTTCTCAAATACAGGAAATGGTGTCCACCACCAAAATAGTCCCTTATACCGATTATCAGTAATACTAAACTTAGCAACGGCAACAGGCGTAACGCTCGATTACAGAAAAACGATAAGTAATTGATATCTTTTCCGTCAAGCAACTTAGCAAACAAATAACCACTAAGCGTCATGAACAAGGCGACACCAGTGTGCCCCTCAGTAAAAATAGACAATGGAAATATGGGGGGTGGCGCCAGATGCCCATCTCGGACGAGAATAAAATGCCAGACAAATACCAAGAAAGCTGCCAGCGCCCTTACATGATCAAGCCCGAGATAGTACTCCCCAGTGGTAGACCTCACGTCCTAATAGCTGCCGCAAAGACCCAATCTTGGGGAATGTTGTGGTTAAAAAAACTTTCTATACTCACAAATACCTGTGCCCTATTCATCTATATACGATGTCAACGAATCACCAAAACTCTTACTCTAAATTTTTTATATAAGCAGCTACGCCCGTATCAACATCGGAAAACGACTCGGCATATTCGCCGTCCACCGTTAACTTGTCTAAATCGGCTTGAGTATAACTTTGGTACTTTCCTAGTAATTGTTCCGGAAATGAAACATATCGAATCTTATTGTCTTTAACCCACTGGGCCGTGGTTCTTTGTTTACCACTTAGTGTATTTAGAACTGCACAGGCCACGTCATTAAAGCTCTGCGCACGCCCGGTACCAACATTAAATATTCCAGATATTTGTGGCTGTGATAAAAAGTGCATATTCACTTTTACAACATCGTCTATATACACAAAATCGCGTAATTGTTCGCCAGCCTCGTAGCCGCCACTACCCTCAAACAAGTTAACGTAACCCTGCTCTTGATATTGTTGATAAAAATGCCAGGCGACACTCGCCATGCGCCCTTTATGGGTTTCGCCCGGCCCATACACATTAAAGTAACGCAGGCCTACAATTTGACATTCCAATTGATGTCGATGACGGCGAACGTATCGATCAAATAGTAGTTTTGAGTAGGCGTATACGTTCAACGCCTTTTCATAATCCGCCTCTTCAATAAATTCTTTACCATCCCCGTAAACCGATGCTGAAGATGCATAAATAAACGGAATGCTGCGCTTACTGGCGGTTTCAAGCAATGTCTTGGAGTATTCATAGTTGGTCTGCATCATATACCGACCATCTGACTCCATTGTGTCTGAGCATGCTCCCTGATGAAAGATCGCATCCATACCTGAATATTCACCTCCGTTAGCGATATCCTGAATAAAATCATCTTTATCGACAAAGTCGACAATGTCGCAATCCGTTAAATTGATAGCTTTATCGCCCTGCGAAAGATCATCAACCACAAGGACGTTTGCCACCCCTGACCGGTTCAACGCTTTGACGATATTCGACCCAATGAATCCTGCACCACCCGTTACAACTATCACTTTATATTCCTTTCCCGGTTTTAAAGGCCGTATTTATCTCATCTAACGAAACCGTCGCGGTACCAATTTTACGTACCACAACCCCAGCGGCCGTATTGGCAAAGTGCAAGCTGTCCATATCGTTCATCCCTGCCGCCAATGCCAATGCAAAACTTGCCACCACGGTATCACCTGCACCGCTAACATCAAAAACCTCCGTCGCTTTAGCTGGTAGGTCTGACGCAGCATTACCTTCACGAAATAACGTCATGCCCTTGTCACCTCTAGTGACCAACAACATTTGCAGCTCCAGCGATTCACGTAATTCCTGCGCGCAACTGTGAAACTTCAGCTCCGAATCACAGTCACCAACCACTGCAACAAATTCGCTCCAATTTGGGGTGATTATTGTTGCACCTCGATACCGATCAAAGTCATTACCTTTCGGATCAACCACAACTGGCTTGTCGGCAGCTCGCGCCGCTTCAATCAAATCTTGAACATGGGTTAACACACCCTTTCCGTAATCAGAAAGTACAAGTACATCTGTGCTACCCAATAAGTCCTGAAACTTCTGTTGCAAATTAGCCAACGCTGGCTCGCCAGGCTCGTGATCGAAATCAAGACGAATCAATTGTTGATTACGCGCAAGCACTCTGAATTTCTCCGTGGTGCGGGCGCCGACTTCCCTAATCAATGCAGTGCCAACATGTTCGGCAGTAAGCAACGCTTCTAATTCATCAGCCGAAGCATCGTCGCCGGTCACGCAAAGCAGCGTCGCATTTGCGGACATACTAGCGATATTCTGCGCTACATTTGCAGCACCACCTGCGCGAGCCTGCTGTTCTGCCACGGCCACCACCGGAACGGGTGCCTCTGGAGATATTCGGTCAACATCTCCTAACCAATAGCGATCCAGCATTGCATCGCCTACGACCAATACGCGGGCATCACTGAAACTAGGCAGATTCATACTAAGTCACCTTCCGACCAATACTGTGATACTGCAGTCCATGCGCCGCCACAGCTGATGGCTCATATAAATTGCGACCATCAAATACAATCTTGTCACCCAAACGTTCGCTCATCAAAGAAAAATCCGGGCTACGAAAGCTCTTCCACTCAGTAACAATCACCAATGCATCGGCTCCCCGCAACGCATTGGTTTCGCTCTCGGCAAGAACCAAGTCATCTCGCACCCCATAAATCCTGGTGGCTTCTTCGCAAGCGACAGGGTCATATGCGCGCACAGATGCACCTCGTTGCCACAGGCCTTCGATTACCACGCGGCTAGTAGCTTCGCGCATATCGTCGGTACCCGGCTTAAATGACAGCCCCCACAAAGCAAAGGTTTTACCCTTAATTCCGCCCGGGTAAGCCGCATCAATCTTATTTAACAAAACCTGCTTCTGATCTTTGTTTACCGCCTCAACCGCCCGCAATATTCTAGCGTCGTAACCAACTTCACCAGCGGTACGAAATAAAGCCTGCACGTCTTTAGGAAAACAAGAACCGCCATAACCGCAACCTGGATATATAAACTGATAGCCAATGCGCGGGTCAGAGCCGATGCCATGGCGCACTAATTCAATATCAGCACCTAACTTATCCGCCAAATTTGACAACTCGTTCATAAACGAGATTTTTGTGGCCAGCATCGCATTTGCCGCATATTTTGTTAATTCCGCTGACGGAACATCCATGAAAACCAAACGCTCATGATTGCGATTAAAAGGCGCATAAAGTTCACGCATTAACTCCACCGCACGATCACCTTCCACTCCAACCACGATTCGATCGGGTTTCATAAAATCGTCTATCGCCGCACCTTCCTTTAAAAATTCAGGATTCGATGCAACAGAAAACTCAACATCTACCCCTCGCTCTTTTAGCTTAGCCACAACCGCTGTGGTGACTTTCTCTGCGGTACCTACAGGCACCGTAGACTTGGTAACAATTACTTTATAACTATCGATAGCCGCACCAATTTCACTAGCGACTCCAAGCACGTAACTAAGATCGGCTGAACCGTCTTCATCAGGTGGAGTACCCACGGCAATAAACAAAATATCGCTTTCTGAAACAGCACGCGCAATATCCGTAGTAAAGCTAAGACGACCTGCTGCAACATTGCTCGCAACCAGGTTTTCGAGCCCCGGCTCATAAATCGGCAACTGGCCTTTAATCAGCCCAGCTACCTTGTCTTCATTATTGTCGACACATATAACCTGGTTGCCCACATCCGCAAAACAAGTCCCTGTTACCAGACCTACGTAACCTGTGCCTATAACGCCAATATTCATTTAATGCTTTATCTACGCTTATACTAGTACCGGCGTATTATCAGTGGTTTTGACTACAAAATCACCCGTAGATTCAAACCATACGATGGTCTGCTAATATTCAGTAGCAAATTCGTCTTTATCAAGGGTTGTCGCAATGAGCCAAACAGAACAAATAAATAGCACTCCAACTGTTAGTCAGGGATTTCTTGGGTGGGTTGAGCGCCGTGGGAATCAGCTGCCTGATCCGGTATTTATATTTTTCTGGCTAATATTGGTACTGATAATTATAAGTTTAGTTGCGGGATTGTTAGGGATGAACGCCTTGCACCCGAGCAGGCTAAATGAAGACGGGTCCGCCTACGTCATCTCTGCAGTAAGCCTACTGTCGCCCGATATTATTCAACGCTTACTCGTCGAGATGCCCACCACATTTAGCCACTTTCACCCGCTCGGCTACGTTTTGGTAGTCATGCTCGGCGCAGGTGTAGCAGAACGCTCTGGTTTATTTGCTAGTGCCATGCGTGCAGCAGTGAAAATTGCACCAACAAAACTGCTTACACCGTTTGTGGCACTCGTCGCAATGATGAGCAATCTAGCAGCTGATGCATCCTACGTGGTGTTAATCCCTCTGGCGGCTGTGCTTTATGCAGCCGCAGGCCGGCATCCGATAGCTGGTTTGGCCGCTGCATTCGCAGGCGTATCCGGTGGTTTTTCTGCTAATCTCTTACCGGGGCAGCTGGATGCTTTATTGTTTGGAATAACCGAAGCCGCTGCTGAAACACTCGCCCCCGCCTGGGATGCCAATATCGCTGGCAATTGGTATTTCATCAGCGCAATGACTTTTATATTTCTGCCAATTATTTGGTATGTCACAGACAAAATTGTTGAACCTCGACTTGGTGAGTTTAAGGGCGAAGATGACTACGCCAAGCAAATTACCGAAACCGATAAGCCACTAACTCAAGACGAACAGCGTGGCCTACGAAATGCGGGTTTCACGATACTCGGCATAATTGCGCTTTGGGTATTTCTTTGCGTTGGACCAGGAACACCACTTATCGACGAGGCCGCCAGGCCAGAGGCACAACTCACACCTCTATACCGTTCATTAATTGCCGGGTTTCTTATTATGTTTTTAGCCTGCGGGTGGGTCTATGGCGCAGCCGCTGGAACGGTAAAAAATCACCGAGACATTGTAAATATGATGACCGAGGCCATGAGCGACATGGCCTACTACCTCGTCCTCGCCTTTGCTGCAGCACATTTTGTTGCGCTATTTAACTGGTCGAATCTAGGCCTAATATTCGCCATCAAAGGCGCTGCGGTAATCGAATCAGCAAATATGCCGATGCCAATGGTACTTTCATTGCTTGTTTTATTTACAGGGCTAGTAAATTTGTTTGTTGGGTCCGCCAGCGCTAAATGGGCACTACTTGCGCCAGTGCTTGTTCCAATGATGATGCTCACGGGAATCAGCCCTGAAATGACGACCGCTGCCTACAGAGTTGGAGACAGCGCAACCAATATCATCACGCCACTGATGATCTACTTCCCTCTCATTCTAATATTTGCCCAGCGCTGGCAAAAAGATTATGGCCTCGGCAGTCTAACCGCCACCATGCTGCCTTATTCAATCTGCCTATTATTAGGTGGCTTGGCACTGACCATATTATGGGTGGCCATGGGCTGGCCCTTAGGACCTTCGGCTCCGCTTAGCTACAGACTACCTGGGTAAGACTTACAGGACATAGTCCACAACATACCGTTCCTCGGTTACTTCGCCGAGAAACTCTTTTACCGCCACGTGATCTGGATGTTCCTGATACGCATCTAATGCTGCCTGATCTTCAAACGCAGAATAAAGAGCCACATCACAAGACGCACCTACATTGAGCACGTCAAAACCGACTTCAACAGTTATCACTCCGGGCAATCCATTCAGAGCTTCTAACTCCCGTTTTACTCGATTCATGTTTTGCTGCTTGGTTTGTCCTGCGGTGCTGTCTTTAAATTGCCAAAAAACTAGGTGCTTTACCATTTGAAAAATCTCGTGCGTGAAGTTTAATTTAAGACTCGGCACTGTACCTTTAGATTACGCAGAAAAAAAGGTGGCCATTGGCCACCTTCTTAGAACTTTAAAAGATCTTCCTACTTAATCAAGCAACACGTCTGCTTCAATTTTCTCTAAGGTTTTTTCACCAATCCCTTTTACATCCATCAATTCTTCTGCGGACTCAAAAGGGCCATTCTGCGTTCGATAATCAACGATTGAATTGGCTGTTACGATGCCAACCCCGTTGAGTGCATCCGCGATGGTTTCTGCATCCGCTGTGTTTATGTCAACGCTAACCGCGTAGGCGCCCGGTGCGACGAATAAAGAAGAAGCGAGTGTTAAAGCAAGAATTGTATATTTCATGTTGAACCTCCATATTGTTCAAATTACTTATTGTTGTGCCTTAATCTAAAGGCAACTGCACTATTAATTTATGCAGTGAGGCTATGTTAGCAAATTACTATCTTTTGAAAATCACCCAACTGGGTGAAATATACGAAACCCCCTAATTAGAGTTATTGGCGGAAATACTCATAGGTGGTTGGACAATCCGAACCGGCATGAAAACAGTTTCCCGGGGTTGAACCGATCCGAAAAAACACCGGCGTTAATTCCATAATCTCGTAGTCGTCAGAATAATTAACCGACATTCCATTTATCGATTCTATATGCAGTGTTTGTAACCCGTTATGGCATTGCCATCTGCCTGTTTGTATTTCGCGCCCCTGAGACTCCTCACCTTCATGCCACATATCAACGTAAAAGCTGTGGTCTTCCCGAAACTGAGCATTCACGGTTCGTTGTGCAGACATATTGTAATCGTCTCCTTCGAACTTCCAATCGCCGATAAAGTCATCACAATGAATTGCTTGTGCAAACACAGGCTGAGCTAACACACTCAATATTACAGAAATTATAAAACGCATTATTCGCTGCAATTAACTTTGCCTAATCTCAACCTGATGCGCTTTACGTAAACGCTTGTGCAAAGGGCTCTTACGCGGAAAGTGAGCTTTTAAAAACTCCATTTGATCAGCAAGCACTTTTTTCCCTTTCAAAAAAATGTATTCCGCATGAGTCGGTGCAAATGGCACGGCCAACAATGGCATACCGGCTTCCTCTGGACTTCGACCTGCTTTATGGTTATTACAACGCTTGCACGACGTCACCACGTTGGTCCATTTATCTTTACCGCCTTTAGAGATTGGAGTGACATGATCGCGTGATAAATCTTGGACATAAAACTGGCCGCCGCAATACAAACAAATATGCGCATCACGGGCAAACAAAGCGTGATTATTGAGCGGCGGGCTGTACTTGTAAAAATGCTTCCAAGTGGATCGAATTTCACCCTCGGTAGCTAAAATCGAATTTACTTCGATAACACTGCGCTTGCCGGTTATCGAATTAAAGCCTCCATGCACTCGGTAAAGTGGCTCACCAACACTATATAAAACTTGCCCCAAGTGATAGCGGCGCACAGCTTCCTGATAGTTAATCCACTCCAGTGGCATACCGGAAGCATCGGTACGTAATACCTGTTGATCAAGCGAAAACATCGTCTGAACCTCTCTCCGATCGTCAATTAACGACTGAGAGCATTTAAACAGTTGCAAACACGTGATACAAGCACGTAGTTATTAATTTAACGCAAAAAAAAGAGGCCCTTTCGGACCCCTTATTTACACGCCATCTTAGACGCTAATCTTATAGTTTAGCCACCTTAGAAAGGCAACCCAAAAGAAACCTAGCTACTATTCTTAAGTACCGTACTCTAAGTCAGGAAATGAATGTCTCCCAATCCAAAGTATTTGACCTGCAGCGCAAGTTCTCACGCTCGCTTATTCAAGCGACAGACGACGAACGCCGCTCACTAGCAATGGACTTACACGACGGCATTGCGCAGAACTTGCTGGCACTAAAATCACAATTGAACCGGGGAGATTCAGCCGAGCTTAAACAAAAAGCCCAACTGCACATCAAGCAATCCTTGCAGGAACTACGCAACATTGCGCGCAACATGCACCCGCACCAACTGGAAACACTGGGTTTGAACAAAACCATCGAGGCCGCATTCGATGAGGCGCTCACCCCCTTGGGCATCAAAACCGAGTTTGATCTTGCTGCCACCAAAAAGACCGTGAGTAAAAATACCGAATTACAAATGTTCAGGATTGCACAGGAATGCCTGAACAACATCGTTAAGCACGCTCACGCAAAACAAGTATCGGTGCAGCTAAGCGAAGTGGATAATAGCTTGGTGCTCAGCATAAGCGACGATGGAACCGGGAATCCAAGCGAATTTATTGACGGTATGGGAATGATCAATATGCGAGAACGCGCTGCCATAATCTCTGCGAGCTTAAGCTTGAACCCCGCTAGCAATGGCGGCACGGTAGTGACTTTAGAAGTACCTACATAATGAAAAGAGTATCCACGCAGTGAACCTTCTAATCGCAGATGACCACGCGCTGTTTAGACGCGGGCTAGCAGACTTTCTAGCGGACTACCCCGAATACAAGGTGGTTGCCGAGGCCAGTAATGGCAAAGAGGTGCTGGATTACTTAGGTACCAGTGATGTGGATATTGCGCTGCTGGACGTCAACATGCCGGTGCATGATGGCTTCGAATTACTCGGTGCAATACGCCACCAGGGCAAACAAACCAAGGTCATCATGCTAACCATGTACGACGAGGCCTTATACGCACGGCATGCCTTTGAATTGGGCGCTGATGGCTACCTCTTAAAAGACGATACCGAGGAGCAAATCATCGCGTGCCTGAACAAGGTCTCTAACGGAGAGCAGTATTGCAGTTTATCCAGCGTCGAAGATCTAGGAACCATAGAACGTCACGAAACATTAAGCCCCACAGAAAAACGCGTGCTCGATTTGGTCGGCGCGGGCAAAAGCAGCTTTGAAATATCCGACATGTTAAGCGTGAGCGTAAGAACGATCGATAACCACCGATCACACATTGCCGCCAAGCTTGGACTTAAAGGCACCAACGCCCTCCTCAAATACGCAATTTCTAATCGGAATTCTTAAGACAGACTATTGATCTTGATCAACTGGGTTTGCAAAAGACCTAGATAGAATAAAAATTTAGAAAATCGTTAATTTGCTTAATAAGTTAATATCCTCGATTTATCCTTATTCCTCAGGGCAAAATGAGCGATAATAAATACCACTTGTAGCAAGAAACACAGTGCCAAAGATAGTGCCAAACATAGCACCCAAGAAAGTACGATAAATATAGGGAACCACAATGCGTAAAATTATTAGCACCGGCCTCGCTCTAGGTTTGATCCTGAGCGCTTCGTTGACTCAGGCTCATCACTCATTCTCAGCCACCTTTACCGAAGACGAAATTACGGTTGAGGGCTATGTAGAAAAAATGAGCTTCACCAATCCCCACGTCATCATCTATTTCAACACGACAGATGAGAACGGCGAACCACAGCAATGGATGAGCGAAGGAAGCGCCGCAACCCTGTTGCGCAGAAGAGGCTGGAACGCCACATCGCTGGTTGAAGGTGACTATATCCGGGTCACCGGTAACTCAACCCGCAACGGCTCGCCGATGGTATCCATGGGCACTTTGAATCTGGTAGACCCAGCGACCGGCGCGATTGTTGGCGACCCTGCCGGGGAAGCCGTCGAAGTGATCGCCGCCGAACATAGCATCCCGATGCTTAGACCCGACGGCTTACCCAATCTCACCGGAGCCTGGACTAACGCAATTCGCAATCCCGGTAGTGCACGCAGGCGCAATCGCACGCCTTTGCCATTTAATGAGGCAGGTGCAGCGCTACAAGCAGAGTACGATCCGATCATTGATCCTCAAGTGCAGTGCGAACCTCCGGGTTTAGTGCGTCAGTCTGGGTTTACACCACACCCTTACAGGATCCAACAATTTGATGATCACGTGATTATTTCTTACGAAGAGTACGGCAGCGTAAGAACCATCTATTTTGATGATCTGGATCTGGTGGGCGGCGAGCATACGCATTTGGGGCAATCGATCGCCCGCTACGAAGGCGAAAAGCTGATCATCGAATCAAGCCATTTGCTTGGTAATCTCACAAGCCCGCAAGGCAACTACATCACTGATCAAACCACCACGGTTGAGACATACTATCGGGCAGAGGACGAAGACGGTCGCTCATTCCTGAATATGGAAATGGTCGTCACCGACCCTGGCCACTTAACCGCACCACATACCCTAAGCTCGAAAAAACCTTATACGGCCGATTACGAGTTCATCGAGGTTGATTGCCACAAACCTTTGGCTTATTAAAAAGCGGGTAGTTTCAGAACTGATGAACGAAAAGGCGCTCTCAAGAGCGCTTTTTTGTGGCTATCAATATTAGGTATAGAATCGGCCGCCTAAAACACGCGAGACGAACCATCATGGCGCTTCGCTAAACAAATTAATTACGGGAACCACGCGTAATTATGGATCGAAAAATGAAGAGAATAATAGTTGCTGTTTGTTTGGCGCTTTATACAATCTCTGGTTCTACGCATCATGTCCGGTTCGAGTTTTTCGATACCGACACGACAATAGAAATCGAAGGCCGGGTAAGCAGCTTGAAGTGGTCTAACCCCCACGTTCTGTTGGGAATATCAGTCACTAGCGCGACTGGTGAAACAGGGGTTTGGCGTGCGGAGTTCGCTGCACTTAACGCATTCAGAAACCGTGGTATTACCGAGCCCGTTGTTGAGGTTGGTGAAAAAGTAGTGCTGTATGGCTACCCCGCTCGTGAAGGTCACCTCGAAATATCCGCTTTAAACCTATTACGCGAAGACGGCACCGAAATATTGCTCAGTAGTAATGCACTACCCTACTTCGCCTCACGCACCATTCAAACCTGGAGTTGTCAGGACTAGGTATTCATCGTTGTGCACATAAGCAACATTTAGTAACCAAACATCCATTGTTACGCAATGCCATTGAAAATCTACCAGCGCAGGCGCACACTCAGTAGAGCCTTTAAATTAGCTTAAGCCAAAGCCTTTAAACGTCACGCATATGATTAATCCGTGCATTTGAAAGCAAAGGGAGACTTGCAAACCATATGAGCCCTTCAGATAACAGAATTGAATGCCCCAACTGCGGGCAAGATATCGATGTAAACGAGATTCTGTATCACAAGCTGGATGACGATCTAAAAAAGAAATACAACGACCAGCTGGCGCAAGAAACCCAAAAGCTCAAACAGCAGCAAACTGAGATCAACCAAAAGCTCAGCGCCATTGAAGAAAAAGAAGCTGCCATTCAGGCGCAAATAGCCGAAGGCATTACCGCGCAACTGGGCACCGAGCGTGAAAAAATTAAAGCGCAAGAAAAAGCCAAAGCCGCAAAAGAACAAGCCGAAAGCACCAAGCTGCTGCAACAAGAACTGGCCGAGCAAAACACCAAGCTGCAAGAGCTAAACAAAACCAAAGCCGAGTTCGCAAAACTACAACGCGAAAAAGACCAGCTTAAAGACAGCCTGGAAGCGGAGAACCAACAAAAGCTCAATAAACTTATAGGCGAAGAGCGTGAAAAAATCAGCAAAGCGGAAGCCGATAAAAACGCCCTTAAGGTGAGCGAAAAAGACCACGTTATTAACCAGCTAAAAGAACAGCTGACCATGGCACAACGTAAAGCCGAGCAAGGCTCTATGCAAATCCAGGGCGAAGTACAAGAACTCGCCATAGAAGAGTGGCTGGCCCAGCAGTTCCCACTGGACGCCATAGAAGAAATTAAAAAAGGCGCGCAAGGCGGCGACTGCCTGCAAATAGTGAACACCCGCGAAACACAAAACTGCGGCTCTATTTATTACGAGAGCAAACGCACCAAAGCCTTCCAACCCAGTTGGATAGAAAAATTCAAGAACGATATTCGCGATAAAAACGCCGGTATTGGCGTGCTGGTAACCGAAGCCATGCCACAAGACATGGACCGCATGGGTATGCGCGAAGGCATCTGGATTTGCACGTTCGATGAATTCAAAGGCCTGTGCCAGGTGCTACGCCAAAGCATTGTTTTGATCAATGACGCCACCGCCAGCCAAGAGAACAAAGGCGACAAAATGGAAATGCTCTACAGCTTTTTAACCGGCAATGAATTCCGCCTGCAAGTAGAAGGCATCGTCGAAGGCTTCACCCAAATGCAAACCGACCTGGAAAGCGAAAAACGCGCCATTCAATCCGCTTGGAAAAAACGCGAAAAACAAATCGAAAAAGTACTCAACAACACCATCCACATGCACAGCTCCATTAAGGGCATTGCAGGGGCAGCGATACAGTCGGTGCCGTTGTTGGAGTTAGAAGACCCAAACAAAAGTGATACAGAGAATGAATAAAGAAAGCCTGCCAAAGAAAAGTAAATTGCTAGAATCCTGGGTCTGGGATGCTACCTGCTCCATTCGCAGCGCCAAGTACGCGCCGAAATACAAGGACTACAGTATCCCCCTCGCCTTCACCAAGCGCCTCTGCGACGTCCTCGATGACGAGCTGAACCGCATCGCCGACAACATTATCGGGTGGAAGGAAGAGGGGAAACTAAACCGCATCGTCGATCATGATTCATTTAATTTAGCCGCCTGAACTTCTAACCCGAGATAATGGATTCCGCTCAACTCAGCTTCATAGCCAATTTCATATGGAACATCGCCGACGATGTCCTCCGTGACCTCTATTCTCGAGGCCGATATCGCGATGTGATTCTCCCCATGGTCGTCTTGCGCAGACTGGATGCCGTTCTGGAGCCCACGAAGGAGGCCGTCGTCAAAATGAAGACCGCCTTAGATCGTGAAAAGATCGCGAATCAAGACGACGCCCTCCGCACCGCATCCGGCCAGGCCTTCTATAACACCTCGCCCTTCCTCCTCCGCGACCTAAAGTCCCGCGCTACGCGGCAGAAGCTCAAAGACGACTTCATCGCCTACCTCGATGGATTCTCTCCCAACGTGCAGGACATCCTGACGAACTTCGAGTTCCGCAATCAGATCGACCGTCTTTCCAAAGCTGACGTTCTCGGCCAGCTCATCGAGAAGTTCCTCGACAAGGACATCAACCTCACCCCGAACCGAATTGGCGACCTTCCCGGTCTCGATAACCACGCGATGGGCACGCTCTTCGAGCACCTCGTCCTGAAGTTCAATGAGGACAACAACGAGGAAGCCGGACAGCACTGGACACCTCGCGATGCAGTCAGGCTGATGACCAACCTCATGTTCCTGCCGATCGCCGACAAGGTCGAATCCGGCACCTACCTCCTCTACGATTGCGCCTGCGGCACCGGGGGGATGCTCACCGTCGCGGAAGACACCCTCCAGGAGATTGCTGAGAAGCACGGCAAGCAGGTCGCCACTCACCTTTACGGCCAGGAAATCAACGGCGAGATCTACGCTATCTGCAAAGCCGACCTCCTGCTGAAGGGCGATGGTGACGCAGCCGACAACATCATCGGTGGCCCCGAGCACTCCACGCTCTCCAACGACGCCTTCCGCTCCAAAGAATTCGACTTCATGCTCGCCAACCCGCCCTATGGGAAAAGCTGGAAGAGCGACCTCGAGCGTATGGCCGGTGGCGGCACCAAGAAGGACATCCGCGATCCCCGATTCATCGTCGAACACGCTGGTGACCCCGAGTTCGACCTCCTCACCCGCTCCAGCGACGGCCAAATGCTCTTTCTCGCCAACATGTTGAGCAAGATAAAGCACGACACCCCGCTCGGTAGCCGGATTGCCGAGGTGCATAACGGCTCCTCGCTCTTCACCGGAGACGCTGGCCAGGGCGAGAGCAACATCCGCCGCTGGATTATCGAGAACGACTGGCTCGAGGCCATCGTCGCCCTCCCGCTGAACATGTTCTAGAACACCGGCATTGCCACCTACGTCTGGGTGCTCACCAACCGCAAGCCGGAGGATCGCGCAGGTCAGGTGCAGCTCATCGACGCCACCCAATGGTTCCGCCCCTTGCGCAAAAACATGGGCAAAAAGAATTGCGAGCTATCTCCCGAGGACATCCAGCGCATCTGCGACTCCTTCCTCGCCTTCGATGAAACCGAGCAGTCCAAAAAATTCCCCAATGCCGCCTTCGGTTACTGGAAGGTCAAGGTCGAGCGCCCTCTCCGCCTCCACAGCCAATTCAGCTTCAAAGCCATCGAAAGCCTGCGATTCGCATCCGGCGACGAGGACATCCGCAGCGAGCTCTACGAAGAACTTGGCGAAGACCTCTTCGAAAAACCTTCAGCCGTCCGCAAGAAGCTCCAAGACCTCGTCAACAACTGGGGCAAATCCGGCGACAGCGAAGACGAAGAAGGCGAGGCCACCCCTGCCAGAAAAGCCATCCCTGCGGGTAAGAAAAAGAAGCTCCTCAATGAAGCCACCTGGAAGCGCGACGCCCGCTTGATGGAAATCGCCACCCAGCTCCGCGAATCAATCGGCGATGACCTCTTCGAAAATCACAATGTCTTCCTCCAGCAAATCAAAGACACGCTCAAGGAACTCGACTTCAAACTCCCAGCCGCCGATCACAAAGCCATCGTCAATGCCGTCAGTTGGCGTGTCGAAGGTGCCCCGGAAGTCATCAAGAAGATCCACAAACCGGGAAAAGGGGAAAAGGCTGCGAGAACCGCACCAGACCCCTTGCGCGGTCGCTACCAGATCGAGATTGACGGCGAGACCTGCATCGTCGAATACGAGCCCGATACCGAGTTGCGAGATCACGAACAGATCTCCTTCCTCGAGGCGCCGGACTCAGGACAACCCGGAGGTCTGCCCACACAAGAGACCACCCGAGAAGGCATCGAATCCTTCATCCGGCGCGAAGTGCTGCCCTACACCCCCGACGCCTGGATTGTCGAGAGCGATACGAAGATCGGCTACGAGATCAGCTTCACCCGCCACTTCTATAAGCCGCCGAAGCTCCGCACCCTCGCACAGATCAGCGCTGACATTCACTCCCTCGAGAATGAGACCGAGGGACTACTGGAAGAAATCACCGGAGGAGCAAAGTAACCATGGCCGCTTCTTCCAAACTTCGAGTCATGATTTCTAGCCGGTGCGAGGACTACTTCCCGCCCGGCCAGAAGAAGACCAATCTATCTGATGTCCGCAAGGAGCTGAAAGCCGAGATCGCCGCCATGGAGATCGCCGGCAAGAAGGCGTTCGAAGCGTGGATCAACGAAGAAACTCCACCCAAAGGCGGCACATGGGACTCATGGGACGTCTGTCTTGAGGCCGTCAAGGACTGCGACATCCTCCTTGTCATTTGCAATGGCAACGCAGGATGGGCGGACGGGGCCGGTGAAATCGGCATCTGCCACGCAGAACTCACCACCGGACTCTCGACTGCTCCCGCCAAGGTGCGCCTCGTAGCCCTCGAAAACGTTCCCATCACGAAAAACGCCGCGGGTAAGCGCAACCAACGCTTTCAAGCGGAAGTTTCCAAGCACAGCCTCTTTCGTGGCGGCACCGTCAAAACCACCACTGACCTCAAGAAGCGAATCAAAGAGGCGCTTCACGATGCCGTCATCTCGCTCGCTCAGTCCGGTGTGCGCGAGGCTTCGCGAGGCAAATTCCACAGCGGCGCGGCTCTCGACTGGACGCGTCTCGACTTTGCATCCCGGCAGGCCGAGATGACTCGTGTCCTCCGTGAAGCGATTCTCGCTCGCTCGGGTTCCGGCGAGCACGCAGGCCGAGTGTTCGCCCAGATCGGTGGGCAAGAGATCCTCTGTGAATCGCACGCCATTCCAGCGGCTCTCACCGTGGGGGCGGCTAAAGAGAAGGTAGGCCAACCGTTTCTTCGCGATCATCTACTCGCCGCCTCACTGAGCGGCAAGCGCGGTGGCCCGGTTCACATCATCGCCTGTCACAAGAACGCGACCGAGACCCAGGCTCTGAAACTTCTGGGCTTCTCTGATGCCACGGTCGTGACCGCGCCCTTCGGGGTGTTCGTCGCTGATCCCGTGCAAAAGGTTCAATTCGCTTTTGTTACGAATTGCCGCGATGAGACCACCACACGCCATGGCCTTCAGCGGTTCTTCGAATGGCTCAAACAGACGGGCGAGGACGGACTGCTGGCAGATCGAGCGGCGCGTAGAGCACGAATCGTGCGGGCGATTGCAAAGGAGGTGGCACCATGATTGAGGGATTGAAGCCATATCCTGAATACAAGGATTCAGGCCAACTGTGGTTGGGTGATGTTCCATTACATTGGGCTCCACTTCCGAATCGCGCGCTATTTGATGAGGTGAAGGACAAGAATCATCCCGATGCGGAAATGCTGTCCGTGACAATCAAACGCGGAATTTTGCCGCAGAAGGAGCTGCTCGCTGGAACTTCAAAGAAGGATTCGTCGAACTCAAACAAGTCTGCATACAAATTGCTGTGCCCGGGAGACATCGCTTACAACAAGATGCGGGCATGGCAGGGAGCGTTTGGGCGATCGGATTATCGGGGAATCATTAGTCCTGCCTACGTTGTCATCCGCCCACGCGAGGACGCTAGTTCGAGGTTTTTCCACCACCTCTATCGAACTCCGACGTTTGCAAAAGAAGCAGAGAGGTGGTCATACGGAATCGCTTCGGACATGTGGAGCCTGCGCCCGGAGCACTTCAAAGTGATCGGCTCAGTTCTTCCACCACCCGAAGAACAAGCCGCCATCGTGCGGTTTCTGAATCATGCAAATCGGAAGATCGACCGCTTCATCCACACAAAGCGGAAGTTGATTGCGCTGCTCAACGAGCAGAGGCAGAGCATCATCCACCGCGCCGTCACCCAGGGCATCAGTCCGGACGTTCCAATGAAACCCTCCGGCGTCGATTGGCTCGGCGACATTCCGAAACATTGGGATGTTCTGCGGGCAAAGTATCTCTTTCGAGAAATCGATGAGCGGTCGAAGACCGGTAAGGAGGAAATGCTTTCTGTATCCCACATCACAGGAGTAACCCCGAGGAGCGAGAAGAATATTACTATGTTCAAGGCCGCGTCTAACATTGGCCACAAGGTTTGCCGTCCAGGCGACTTGGCGATAAATACAATGTGGGCATGGATGGCGGCGCTCGGCTTCTCCAATCATCTCGGAGTCATAAGCCCTGCATATGCAGTCTACCGTCAGCAGAAGCCTGAGCGATTGCTCAGTTCGTATGGAGATCTCTTACTGCGAACCGAAACTTACAAAGCAAACTATCTGAGCCGTTCTACCGGAATTCGTGCATCGCGCCTACGCCTTTACCCCGAACAATTCTTACGTATTCCGATTTTGGTTCCGCCAAAGTCAGAACAGGAAGCAATTGTTCACCAGCTCGAAGGCGAAACCCGGACTTTGGATGCCGGAATTGATCGCGCCAGCCGAGAAATCAAATTTATGCAGGAGTTCCGAACTCGGCTGACGGCAGACATCGTGACGGGCAAGCTCGACGTTCGGGAGGCAGCCAAGGATTTACCCGATCTATCCGAAACCGTTGAAACTGCGTCCGAGGCGGATATGCCCGGAGATGAATTCTTGGAGGAATCAGAATTGGAGGAAGTAAATGAGTAATCGTCCCGCTATCCCTGCCGACATCCAGCGCGACCTTCTTTTCGAGTGCCGCTATCGCTGCGCCTGCTGTTGTGAGCCTGTCTCGTTAGAAAAAGCCCACATCATTCCTTGGTGCCAAACCCACGATCATAGTTTCCGTAACCTCGTTGTGTTGTGTGCAAATTGCCACACACGGTCGCATTCCGAACACTGGCCTGATTCTCAGTTACGACGTTTCAAGGAAGCGCCCTGTGCCTTGGAGCGGGATCGCCTGCCGCCTGTCTCCGCTGAGCAGAAGGCAATGATCGATCTCATTGCTGCCGCTCCAGCCGATTCAATGACCGAACCGGAGCGCGGCCGGATGGTGCGCATGATAGCCGCTTTCACGAATGTTCAGATTTCTGAGGTAACCGTTGTTGCTGTTGCTCCGACAAATAGCTCCCTCATCCGGCTGGAAATGCCGAGTGACGCGGCCGAGCAAGTCATCCTTGGGTTCCAGGCTCAAGACCCCCGGTTGATTTCCTTTCTCGATACCTTCGCCCTTCCCTGTGGTGACGTTTACGCACAGAAAGTTGCTCACGGGAAGGAATGCTCACTCCTTGGCCCGGACGGCGGCGTAAAACTGATCGAGACCGCCCGCCCAACTCCCGCCGAGAAACCACCCATCACAAATGTCAAAGAGGAGGGGCTGGAAACACTCATCTTTGACTCGATGACCGCCTTCGGCTGGATCGCCGGGAAGAACGGCGACTACAACCGCGAGTTCGCCATTGATCTTGAGCAGTTGGCGGCCTTCCTCGAAGCCACTCAGGAAGGTATCGCGGCCGAACTTGAAGTGAGGACGGATGGCCCGGTTCGGCGGAAATTTCTCGCCCAGCTCCAGGGGGAGATCACGCGGCGAGGCACCATCGATGTGCTGCGCAAAGGAGTGAAGCACGGCAAGCATCACATTGAACTCTTTTACGGAACGCCCTCGCCCGAAAACAAGGATGCGGTCGAGAGACACACTGCGAATCGTTTTAGCAACACCCGCCAACTGCGCTACAGCCGGGAAGAGACGAAGAGAGCCCTCGATCTCGCGCTCTTCATCAACGGCCTTCCGGTGGCAACGTTTGAACTGAAGAACAGCCTCACCAAGCAAACCGCCGAGGATGCCGAGGAACAATACAAGCGCGACCGCGATCCCCGTGAGACGCTCTTCCTGTTTGGCCGCTGCATTGTTCATTTTGCGATGGATGACAATGAAGTCCGCATGTGCACCGCGCTCAAGGGAACCAAAGGCATGGCGAAGGCGTCGTGGTTCCTCCCGTTCAACCTGGGCTGGAATCAAGGTGCCGGGAATCCACCCAACCCCTACGGAATCAAAACCGACTACCTCTGGAGACGTATCCTCACTCCGGGCGGGCTCACGGACATTCTCGAGAATTACGCCCAAATCGTTGAAGAGAAGACCGGCAAAAAGAAGCGGGTGCAGATCTTCCCTCGCTATCACCAGCTCGATGTAGTGCGTAAGCTCCTCGCTGACGCCGCTTGGTTTGGAGCAGGAAAACGTTATCTGATCCAGCACTCTGCCGGGAGTGGCAAGTCGAACTCAATCGCCTGGCTCGCGCATCAGCTGATCGCTCTGCGGAAAGACGGAGCGGACGTCTTCGATTCCATCATCGTCATCACCGACCGGCGAATCCTCGACCAGCAGATTCGGGAGACGATCAAATCCTTTGCTCAGGTTTCCTCCATCATTGGTGCGGTCAAGGGCGCCGGAGGATCGAAAACGAAGGAACTCGTGAAGTTCCTTCGGGATGACAAGAAAATCATCATCTCAACCGTGCAAACTTTCCCCGAAGTCCTGAACCAGATTGGCGACGAACACCGCGGAAAACGCTTCGCCATCATCATTGATGAAGCGCATTCGAGCCAAGGGGGCCGCACTGCTGCCCAGATGAATATGGCCCTCGCCGAAGGCGGAGGCGAACAGGACGAAGAGACTACGGAAGACAAGATCAACCGGATCATCGAGACGAAGAAGCTCCTCACCAACGCCAGCTACTTTGCGTTCACTGCCACGCCGAAGAACAAGACGCTCGAAGTCTTCGGGGTTCCGTATCAGGTAGGAGACGAAGTCAAACACCGCCCATTTCACAGCTACACGATGAAGCAGGCCATCCAGGAAGGCTTCATTCTCGATGTGCTGAAGAACTACACGCCGGTGAAGAGCTACTACCGCCTAGCGAAAACAGTGGAAGGTGACCCGGAATTTGACGTCAAGAGGGCACGCAAGAAACTGAAGCGCTACGTCGAAGGTCACGACAAAGCGATACGGAACAAAGCCGAGATCATGATCGACCACTTCGTCGAGCAGGTGATCGGACAGAACAAGATCGGAGGGCAAGCCCGTGCCATGGTCGTGACCGGAAGCATCGAGCGGGCGATTCAGTATTTCTTCGCCTTCCGTGAATACCTCAAGGAGATCAAGAGTCCTTACGATGCGATTGTCGCATTCTCTGGCGACCCCGAATACAAGGGCGAGAAAGTCACCGAGGCTAGCCTCAACGGATTCTCGAGCAACGACATCGCCGACAGGATCCAGGAAGACCCCTATCGTTTTCTTATCTGCGCCGACAAGTTCCAAACCGGCTACGATGAACCGCTGCTCCACACGATGTATGTGGATAAGACGCTTTCAGGAATCAAAGCCGTCCAGACGCTCTCCCGCCTGAACCGCGCCCACCCGAAGAAGCACGATGTCTTCGTTCTCGATTTTCAGAACGACACCGACGCCATCGAGAGTTCCTTCGCGGACTACTACCGCACCACCATTCTGAGTAAGGAGACTGATCCGAACAAACTCCACACGCTCAAGGCGGAACTCGACGACTATCAAGTCTACGCCACGGGGCAGATCGATGCTTTGGTCGATCTCTACCTCAACGGCGCTGATCGCGATAAACTCGATCCTATCCTCGACGCCTGCGTTGCCGAATACGTATCCGAACTTGACGAGGACGGGCAGGTCGATTTCAAAGGCAAAGCCAAGGCCTTCACCCGTAGCTACGAGTTCCTTTCCACGATCTTGGATTACGGAATTCAAGAATGGGAAAAACTCTCAATCTTCCTGAATTTCCTCATTTCGAAGCTCCCCGCCCCAAAAGAGGAAGACCTCTCGAAGGGTATCCTCGAATCCATAGACATGGACAGCTATCGCGCTGAGAAGAAGGCAACCATGGCGATCGCCCTTCCTGACGAGGATGCTGAGATCGAACCGGTGCCTACTTCAGGCGGAGGCCGAAAACCCGAACCCGAAATGGATCGCCTTTCCAACATCGTAAAAGCGTTCAACGATCAGTTCGGTGGTCTCTTCGACGATGTGAAACGAATGGAAGAACGCATAACAGGTGAAATCCCCGACAAGGTGAACGCCGACCAAGCCTACCAAAACGCGAAGAAGAACTCCGACAGGCAAAATGCGCGCATTGAACATGACAAGGCATTGAAGCGGGTGATCACTGCTCTTTTCACCGACGACGCTCAGCTGTTTAAACAGTTCCAAGACAATGATTCTTTTCGCCATTGGCTTACCGACACCGTTTTTGGCCTAACCTATGAAGATCAGTGAGCAGGATTATCTTCCCGCCACCCCACAGGTGCTCGCCGTCCTGAAGGTCTTCACCGTCTTTACCGAGAAGCAATTACCGGTGCTATCGTAAATAGTGATGTCAGAAATTAGTTAAGCATTAGGTTTTTAGAACAAGGTCATTGGGGGAAAATATGGCGATACAACACGGTATATGGAAAATTGGCGATAAGCCGCAAGCTCTGAAACCAACACAAATGGATTCGGAAGAACTATTGGAAGAACAGATATTTAAGGATATCTCAATATTAAATTCCAATTGGTTGTTGATCGGTCGTCAGGTTTATACAGATTACGGCAAGCCACTAGATTTGTTGGCAATTGATGCTTCAGGTTCGGTGGTCGTAATTGAGTTAAAAAAACACAAGACCCCTCGAGATGTGGTCGCTCAAACTATTGATTACGCCTCTTGGGTTGAGGAGCTTTCCACCGATCAAGTGGTGAAAATTTATCAGCAGTTTGCTGAAAAATATGGCCTGGCCGAAACTAATTTCGATAATGCATTTAAAGTGAAATTTGGCCAAACTCCCAGTGATGATGAGGTAAATAGTTCCCATCAAATGGTCGTAGTGGCGGCGGAGCTAGATGCCAGTACTGAGCGCATTATTAATTATTTGAACGACAAGGCAAACGTAGCGGTTAATGCAGTGTTCTTTACTGTTTTCGAGGATCAAGGGAGCAAATATTTAAGTCGAGCATGGATGATCGACCCAGGCGAGACTGAAGAGCGAGCGATTAATGTTGGGGTTAAAGGAGATTGGAACGGTGAATTCTATTGTTCATTTGGAGCCAACCCAGAAAGGTTTCATTGGCAGGATGCTCGCAAGTATGGGTTTCATTGTGCTGGCGGAGGTCGTTGGTATAGTAAAACGCTTTATATGCTGAAGCCGGGAAATCGGATATGGGTGAACATTCCCAAGGTGGGTTTTGTTGGGGTGGGGGAAGTGATTGCGCCGGCTGTGCCTACCGAAGAATTTTTTGAAAAAAGCGCAAAGTTAAGCGGCACGTACCGGACCGCAGCCGAACATGGCGAAGATACAGCTGACTATTTTGTGAAAGTTAAGTGGTTAAAGGATTTTGCAGAAAAAAATGCGGTTAACGAGGTTGGTTTATTTGGAAATCAAAACTCCGTAGCTCGTCCAAGAACTCCAAAGTGGAATCATACTATCGAGCGTTTGAAATCACTGTGGGGCGTGGAGTAACAATTGTTTATTAGTGACCAAGTCGCTGATGATCTAAAATCTTATGTATACGTTTATATAGATCCACGCGACGGTCTCCCCTTCTACGTAGGAAAGGGCAAAGGGAATAGAGTATTTCAACACATGGAAGAGGATTCCGAATCTGAGAAAGTTGCTCAAATAAAAAGCATTATCGCTGCTGGGCTTACGCCTCAAATAGATATTCTTCGCTATGGCTTGAGTGATAAAGAAGCGTTACTGGTTGAAGCTTCATGCATTGATTTGCTTGGTCGAAATAATTTAACGAATTTGCAGAGTGGGCATGAGAGCACGGGCTTCGGACGCATCTCAACTAGGGATGCCATAACGATGCTAACGGCTAAACCGGTAGATGTATTGCATAGCACTATGCTAATTACTATTAACAAAGAGTATCGAAGTAGCATGGGTCCCGACGCGTTATATGAAGCCACGCGCGGGATTTGGAAAGTAGGATCTCGTAGGGAATCAGTCGATTATGCTATGGCTGTTTATCAAGGAATAGTTAGAGAGGTCTACAAGATTGATGACTGGCAAAGAGCGGGAACCACTGAATACTTCACGCGAGACACTAGTAAGTTTGCCGGTACAGGTCGGTGGGAGTTCACAGGCGCAATCGCACCAGAGGATATTCGTGACACATATGTTGGCAATTCGGTTGGAAAAGGTGGGCAAAATCCAATTCGTTATGTGAATGCCTGACGTTACTCGAGACTGGTTCATCCAAAACCTTCGAAAATACCACTATCGGATAGTTAAATATGAAGCCAACAATTAGTCTGCAATCATTCGATTTACAGTTTAAAGCGTTCACGGAATTCTTGAACGAAAAGTCGGGCGTACCATTTACTTCGTTTGCATCGCATCCCTACCTAGAGGACGAAGAAAACTATAAATTTGATCTGCATCGCATCGCACGCAAAGAACTTCAGGCCGGATCTTGGACCGAGAAAGACATCGGAAGTGGCCGCATAATTAGCTCAGTAATTGATGCAATTGAGTTAAAGGAAAACAACATAGTTCGCTGGCAAGCGCAAAATGGCGAAACCGCTAGGCCTCATCACTCATTATATTTGGCTCGCGACGACAGAGATAAATCTGTCATCGCAGAGACAGCACTATACCGTTTGTATTGCGAAGCTGATGATGAGGCGGTATTTGCTGCACTCATCGACATCTTTGGTCGGTCGTATGCAGTAATAGCGTACTTGTTCTTTATTAAAGACCGGACACGCTATTTGCCAATCGCGACTGAAACATTTGATTTTGCATTTGAGCTATTGGGCGCAGAGTTTAAAACTAGTCGGCAGTGTTCTTGGGAAAACTATTCAACCTTTACTGGATTGATAGACGAACTTAAAACGCTGCTTACGCGGGCGCTAGGTGGCGAAGTTTCGCTGTTGGATGCGCACTCTTTCGCATGGATACTTGCAAGACAGATGCGCCGTGCGGACAAGTTGGCGATCACGCCCACAGGGAACGAACCTTCACTTACTCGAAACGGGAGTGCTCTTGATAGCCAAAACTTACATACTGACAATGTCGATGAGGCTAGCTTCGATAAATGGCTTACAAATATTGGCAAATCACCAAAAACTGCGAAGAACTATCGTAGAGCCATTGCTGGAGTAATGTCTGACTGGGCTGTCAAAGAAGGCTGGATAAAGGATTCGCTGTTTGAGATTAGTTCAGTATTAGATTTGGAGTCGATGGCAAAAGAAATTGCAAAACTACCGATCTACCAAGATAGAAATACCATAGGCAAAGGCATGTATGCCGCTGCTATGAAAGCCTATAGAGATTGTCTCGCAGATGTTAGCGGTGCGATAGTTAGCGAGGATATAGACGAAATCATTAATCGTCGTGATATCACGGAAACTGAGCGCGCGAGCATGGTAAGCACTCGCTTAGGGCAGGGTCGGTTTCGTAAAGATTTAATCGATTACTGGGATGGATGTGCTGTAACCAGGTACAAGAACACAAGGCTGTTAATCGCCTCTCATATTAAGCCCTGGAAGATTGCCAGTCATGAAGATCGCGTAGACAGTTTTAACGGGCTGTTATTGCTCCCCAATTTAGACAAAGCGTTTGATCTTGGGTTTGTGACGTTCGAGGAGAATGGTGAGATTCTTTTATCGCCAGACCTAGAAAACCCACAAGCGCTCGGTGTTAAAAAGGGAATGAAAATTAATCTATCAGACAAGCATCAGGAGAATATGGCTTATCACCGAGACAATATCTTCCGCGTTAATCAAATATGAATGCTGATAAAACAATTCAAAACTGCCAGTTAAAAGTAAAAATTGATTGCCCAAAAACTTGGGGCAATCTTGAGCCCACCAGCAGTAAGGATGTTCGCTTTTGCAGATCTTGTAGCAACAAGGTCTACTATTGCATTTCAGATGATGAAGCTATAAAGCATGCAGAGCTGGGCAATTGCATTGCTATAGAAATACCCAGTGAAGAAAAGTTCTCGAGAATATTCATTGGGGAAGTTGAAAGTACTTACCCAATTAAACCAGAACCCAGTGAATGACCGCTTTGAGCAATTAGCCGCTAGTGGATTAAAGAATTAATTTACACTACCGCTTCGCGAAGCGCTGTTTAAGCCGTTTGTTATAAATTCTGACCAGACCTCATTAGGCTTCCAAATATTGGATAAATGACCCTCGGCCGCTTCCTTAGGCATGTTTAGGTAAATTATATTGTAGAGGTACAAGAACGCTGACACTCGCATGTTTAATGCGCAATGAACCCAAACTTTATTGGTGGATTGCTGCTGCATTATGCTCGCGAATATATTGAATTGTTCTTGAGTAGGATTGTTCCATAGGACTGGGATATGGATATAAGAAAGCCCTAAATTGGTAACAATATCCCCCTCATTGATTATTGCTTTCTCTGAGGTGACGAGAGCCAAATTGATAACTGTGTTGTAGCCTAATGCTGCAATTTCTTGAAAGTCATTTTCGGTAGGCTGACCAGAAGAAGCTATTCTCTCAGAGACTTGATAATAATTTATGATTGCCATGTGTCTATGCCCTCTCCATTAGTCTATTTCGCTTCGAGTCGCCTGGTGTGCAATATAGGCTCGGTATAACCAGACGGTTGAGTACGGCCCTTAAACACCAGATCGCAAGCGGCCTTAAAGGCAATACTGTTGTCGAAATCAGGTGACATATTCCGGTAGTTGGGGTCGCCTGAATTTTGCGTATCCACCACCGCTGCCATCCGTTGCATGGTTTCCAGCACTTGCGCCTCGCTACAAATGCTGTGACGCAGCCAGTTAGCAATGTGTTGACTCGAAATACGCAGCGTCGCCCGGTCTTCCATCAGGTTAACGTTGTTGATGTCGGGCACTTTGGAACAACCAATACCCTGTTCGACCCAACGCACTACGTAGCCAAGAATTCCCTGCGCATTGTTATCCAGTTCGTTTTGTATTTCCTTGGGGGTCAACACTCGGTCACCTAACAGCGGGATACTAAGAATATCGTCCAGGCTGGCGCGTGGGCGTTTAGCAAGTTCTTGTTGGCGATCTGAAACCTTTACCTGATGATAATGGATTGCATGCAGGGTGGCCGCTGTGGGTGAGGGTACCCATGCCGTGCTCGCACCTGCCATAGGGTGAGCTTGCTTGGTATCCATCATTTGCTTCATTTGGTCGGGCATTGCCCACATGCCTTTACCGATTTGCGCTATGCCTTGAAAATCGGTCTCAAGGCCAATATCCACATTCCAATCCTCATAAGCGGCAATCCATTTTTCGCCTTTAATGTCGGCTTTTGGTAGAAACGGACCAGCCTCCATTGAGGTATGCATCTCGTCGCCGGTACGGTCCAAAAAGCCGGTATTGATGAACACCACCCGGTTTGCCACCGCGCGTATGCATTCCTTCAAATTTACCGTGGTGCGACGTTCTTCATCCATTATGCCGATTTTTATTGTATTGGCAGCAAGGCCGAGGGATTGTTCCACGCGAGAGAAAATCTCACCGCTAAAGGCAACCTCCTCGGGTCCATGCATTTTCGGTTTCACAATATAGATGGAACCGGTTCGGGAGTTTTTCAGCGCGCCTTTATGATCAGAATTATTCAGGTCATGCCTGGCAATCAGACCGGTGAACATTGCGTCCATGATGCCCTCATAGACCTCATTACCTTGCTGATCGAGGATTGCTGGATTGGTCATAAGGTGACCAACATTACGAATCATCAGCAGACTGCGACCAGGCAAAGTCAACGAACCGCCGCCAGGCACGCTGTAGTTTCGATCCAGGTGTAAACGTCTGCTTATCGGCTTGCCGTTTTTTTCAAAAGTATCTTGCAGGTCACCCTTCATCAACCCAAGCAGGTTGCGATAAACCAGGTTTTTGTCTGTAGCGTCTACCGCGGCGATCGAGTCTTCGAAGTCCAGGATGGTGGTGATGGCCGCTTCCATCACCACGTCTTTGAGCCCTGAGGGGTTGGTTTTGCCAATCAGATGTTCGCGGTCTATCTGAATTTCTATGTGCAAACCATTATTACGGAACAATACTGCCGTCAATTCACCGTGTTCGGTATAACCCACAAACTGCGACGGGTTGCTTAGCGCCGTACTAACGCCATTAGCCAAATTTACTATCAGCTCGTTGCCTTTAAGCGAGTAGCTGGTCACATCGGCATGCGATCCGCTGGCCAGTGGTATTGCTGTATCCAGAACGCCAGCAGCGTATTTGATTACCGCCGCGCCGCGAACTGGATTGTAGTGTTCAGATTGTTCCTGCCCGTGCTCCTGTGAAATAACATCGCTTCCGTATAACGCGTCGTACAAACTTCCCCAGCGTGCGTTAGCCGCATTAAGCGCGAAGCGGGCATTAGAAACCGGTACTACAAGTTGTGGGCCGGCCGTGGAGGCGATTTCAGCATCAACATTGGCGGTGGCGATTTTGAAATCATCGCCCTCAGGCAACAAATAACCAATATCCTTGAGAAACTGTTTGTAGGCGGCCATGTCCTGCGGATGACTTTTTTGGTCGCCATTCTCGCGCTGGTGCCATGCATCAATCTTTGCCTGTATATCGTCCCGCTTTTTTAACAAGGCGATATTTTTTGGCGTCAGATCGTTAACGATTTGTGCAAAAGCCGTCCAAAATGTTTCTGGACTTATACCGGTTCCAGGCGCGATCTCGTTAGCAACTAAATCAACCAGTACATTGGCAACCTGCAGGTCGCCTATTTGGGTTCTTTCGGTCACTTTATTTGTAAAACAGAAATCGGAACCAATGGGTAAGACTCCCTTAAAATCACTTGCGTTCAGGCACTATAGCTAGGGTCAAAGCGACAATCAATGGGGTGAGACATTACGGTCGAATAGCACCTAGCCTTGTCAATTTCCTTGCACGTTTCCACCAGATGGCATGTGCTTTATACTTCTTATTAGTTCAATACACGCGGGAGCACTGTTTGAATCTGCTGACAACGTTGGAATCAACCGCCTTCTCGGAATGGGTTCTGACCTCCATGCTAGGTTTCCCGACCTTAATCGCACTTCATTCGATTGGAATGGCGATTGCCACTGGATTATCTATTCTCGTCGCCCTTTATCTGAACCGGTTCTTGTCGGGAATGGCCGAAGAGCACCTACCAAGATTTCTGCATCTGGCGATGTTTGGATTCTCGTTAAACCTGGTTACCGGACTTGCCCTCTTCGTGTCCAGAGGAGCAGACTACATTACTAGCATTACCTTTCTTGTAAAGATGTTGCTGGTACTGATTAGCGCAGTAATCCTCGGTTGGCTCAGGCGCCACCTGATGAAACTCCTGAACGCCTCTAACGATTTATACGAGGATGTGCTAGCCCGAAAAGTATCGCTGTTGGGCATAGCGACCTGGGTTGGGGCGGTCATCGCCGGCCGGCTGATTGCCTACGTAGGGACACTGTATTGATGCACCTGGAAAAATTTGCCTGGCTTGCCGAGACGCCACTGGCAGATTGGGTTGTGTCTTCGGGAGTAATATGGCCGACGCTTGAATGCATTCATTTCGTCAGCCTGTGTTTCTTCATGGGTGGTCTGCTTATCATAGACCTCAGGTTGACGGGGTTTTATCGAAGTAGCAGTACAGCGACGATGATTAAGGTTCTGCGTATTGTGCTCGCGGCGTTTTCGATAAATTTCATCACAGGAATATTGTTTTTTGCCGGCAACGCAGGCAAGTACATCGATAACCCCGCTTTTGAACTAAAACTAATGCTGATAGCTACTGCAGGTCTGAATGCTCTGTTTTACAAATTCAGCTTGTCCTACTTGCTGGATACTACCCAGGTCACGAGGACATCTGTATTCGTCGGGTATTTTTCGATATTGCTTTGGGCTGGCGTGATTATCTGTGGCCGGATGATTACGTTTTATGCACGGTAGATACTGCGAAAAATTAACAGTATTCGGCTTAAGATTTACAAAAACCAATAGGATCAGAATTCATTGAAATCATACTGATAAATGAGAAAGAGGAATCAATAAGTAGATGCTCAATTACTAAAGCACAAAAGACCGAGCAGTAGATTTTGACATCGGCATTTTCTGGCAAACTACGCCAGACTTGGTAGTTCACAAACAGTGCACTAAAGTTCCGTTTTTGTGAACTATCGGGTTAATTCTATTTTTTAAGGAAGTGCCTTTTTGTTGCTTGCCGCCACCAACGTCGTAATACGCGGTTCCACCACATGGTCGCGCCGGTCACAAACATTGCTGCCGGAGCGAGCCCGGCAATGGCCCAAACTGCCTTGACTGACTGATCACAAAGCCCCGGACCACCACAGGGGATGCCAATACCGTTAATGCGACCGAAATGCAGGAAAGCGAGCCAATAAAGCACGCTATCAACGAATCGGTTAGCTGCATTCTCAGTAGTCACGGGTTGTATGGTGTCAGCAAAGTCATGAAAGCTTTGGGGGAAACAAAGATAGATTCCGCTCACGGTAAAGATCAGGATGAAGCCAAAACTCCAGAACCCCATCATGCTATGTAATTCCCAATTGAATCTTTTCCAACCTACATTTTTGTGCAGAACCAGACTGCTTCGCCAACGAGAGATCCCTGGCCACCAGATGATAAGGCCGGTAAGAATTACCAGTAGAACAGCGAATGCTGCAATACCATTGATTTTACGGCCCTGATCGCCAGCGAGAAGATCTGAATGTATTTCCATCAGGTTTGACACTAGCGTGATTCCAGCGGTGCCTGCACTGGCAACATCCTCACCAGTGCGTGCATCAAAACGTCGTTTTTTGGTTTTGTTGTCTTGCTCTAACCAGATTTCTACTGCCTGTTCAGGATTGTAAGGCCTGCTGATTCGGGTAATCAGGTAGCCGGGATAGGAGCGCGAAGCTGCCACGGTCAACTGGCTGTCATTTAATATTGGTCCAGCGGCAGTTGAATAAATTGGTTCGGGTGTTGCGATTACAAACAACTCGTTGCGGTATACAAGTACGCTGCCTGTAACACTGATAAAAAATATATATAGCCCAACACTAATGGCGCTCCACAGGTGTATTTGAAACAAGACTTTGCGAAACCATAGCTTTTTTGGTCGATGCAGCCACTGTTGCCAAACTGCTAGATGATTGGTTTTGTTCATTGGTGCCGAAGAGTTTTACGATAAGTAATCAGTGACGGTTAAATTGCCCAAAGTGTAGATTAAGTATCCTAAATCAAACTCCTCAGCCTGTTTCTTTTTTTCATCGTCATTTGACTCAGATCAACAAATGGTGGCCCAGGCATCGTTAGGCTGATCAGAGAAAATCAAAGGGGCCAGATTCCATTGGTTTTAATTGGATTTAACATCCTCAATCCAATTATCGATCTGTCTTTCTAGTATTGATAGTGGTACAGGCCCGCCACCTAAAACGGTATCGTGGAAACCGCGAATATCGAATTTATCGCCTAATTCGCCTTTGGCTTTATCGCGTAATTCCAAGATTTTTAGCATGCCAATCTTGTAGCCTGTCGCCTGGCTTGGCCAAACAAAGTAGCGACGTACTTCTGCTCGTATCTGCCCTTCGGCCATCGGAGTATTTTCTTTGAAGAAGTTAATTGCTTGTTCTTCACTCCAGGCTTGAGCATGAATACCGGTATCTACGACTAGTCGTATTGCACGCCACATTTCGCTGACCAATCGGCCCAGATCAGTGTAAGAGTTCTGATAAGCGCCCATTTCCTTTGCCAGTCGTTCAGCATACAAAGCCCACCCTTCTCCGTAACTCACGGACCATCCGAGGGTTCTAAACTCGGGCACATCTTCCAGCTCTCTAGCAATAGATACCTGCATATGATGACCCGGAACACCCTCATCGTAAGCAATCGCCTCTACCTCGTTTTTTGGCACTGAGTTCATATCCGAGAGATGCGAATAAAAGACCCCGGGGCGAGAGCCGTCTTTCGCGCCCGCCATATAGTGCTGTGGTGAGCCAGCTTGTTCTCTAAACGCTTCTACTCTTTTTACTTCGAGCTCTGCCTTGGGCAAGATACCAAAATACTCCGGTAGCCTATTCTCCATATCCTCGAGAAATGCAGTAGCATCATCCAGATACGCTTGGCGGCCGTCATCCGTATTAGGGTACAAAAACTGTGGATCTGTTTCTATAAACCTAAAAAAGTCATCCAGCGAACCATCAAACTCGACCTCTTGCCGAATACTATCCATTTCTGTGCGTATACGGGCAACTTCATCCAATCCAATATTATGGATCTCTTCGGCGGTAAGGTTGGTGTTAGTGGTATCCGCCAGGCTCGCATTATAGAAATCAATCCCGTCTGGCAAGGCACTGGCGCCCCTGGCGTCTAGATCCGCATTTTGCTTATCGGTTTCCATCCAACTAATTAAAGCGTCATAGGCAGGTTCAAATTTCTCTAGCAATGCCTGTTGTGCTGCTGCGCGCAATTCTTCGGCTTGTAGCTGGTCTATTTTTTCAGCCTCCAGCAATGCCGTGATCTTAGTCTGCGCATCGCTCCATAAAGGGGCATCTGCACTAGTTGAATTATCGAAAGGCGCGCCGGCGAGCAACCTTTTTGAATCTTCAATAACGCCGTCATAAGCAAACTGCGGTGGACGCACACCTTCCTGTGCGTGTATTTTTGCCCGCTCCAACAACTGATCTATCGCGCGTGAGATTCCACCTATACGCGTTATATAAGCCTGCATATCTTCTAATTCGTCTACCTTATGCATGTTAATTAGAAAATTAGGTGCTTGCGTATGGCTACCCCCCATCTGGGTAAAAATAAAACTACGCCTGCGAAAAGGCTCCATGGCTTTGGCCTTTTCGTAACGGTAGACCCAAAGGTCATAAGAAATCTTCGCATCCTGTGTCAGGGCACTATAGTCAAAATTGGATGTTAGCTCGGCTACCGTGTTTGCACGCCATTGCAGCATGTCTTGTTCTGCCTGCTCACTAAAATCGTCAATCTGATCGTATAGCTTCTTAGATCCCAATCCAGTCAGGGTCATGGGTGACCTAGACAACTCCTCGTCGTATTGCTCTGCAAACCACCGGTTGAGTCGATCGGTCTCAGACGCAGTATCGTTTCGATCTGCAAGCTCCTGGCCGGGTTGGGTGGTCTGAGAAACATCGCAAGCTGTCACAGACAGAGCAACAACAAATGCGATCACCCACTGAACACAAATATTGGAGGAATTGTTCTTGTTCATCGCTCGGTTATTCATTTTAAACGCTCCACATTGTGAGAGATGATCTTAACGCAGTTGAGCGATTGCTTTGAGCAATCAATATTCATTTCGGTTTAGTCTGTCTAACGATTTCTGACATTTCTTTATCCACTGTGCTCTTCGATTCATTCAATCCCTTGGCTACACCCAGTCGGTTCTTGTCGGGCTGGTTCTGGCTTACTTTTGATTTAAAAATAATCTCGGTAATCTCTATTTCTATCCCCACCAACACTTTTAGCATTCGAGTGGTGAACTCTTGAGGTACATCAGTTACCCGCCAAGGATCAGAGAATTTTGATTCATTGTGATCCGTCAGTAACTCGATTTGTGCCAGCACCCAATCGGGGTCATCGATTATTCGAAGGTCTCCATGAATATGCACTACTTGGTAATTCCATGTTGGTACCACCTCTCCAGTTTCTTTTTTGGTCGGGTACCAGCTTGGGGTAATGTAACTGTTTGGCCCATGAAATATTGCTAGCGTTTCAGATACAACCTTTGTTGCAGTAAGTGGATTGGCACGCGGAGCATGACCAAGCAGCATGCCATTTGTCCCTTTGTCAGGCTCCAGGTAGAACGGTATGTGATTGGCATTTAACGCATCATCAGAATTCAGGACTAAGGTCGCTAACGGGTTCTCACGAATAAGATCGAAGGCCTTGATCCTGTCGGTTTCTTCAAAATGTTTCGGCAAATACATAGACGATAGTTCTAGTTAGTTTCGAGATAAACAGAGTTATTGATTCTAATATCAAACTAATTAAATAGGAGTGCTTGACCTGTTAAATGATAATGATTATCATTCGCATTAATGAAACTGATTAAAATTTACTGCTTGGGGACACCGAATGAGTTACTACATTAATGCATGGCTTGAAAATGGCGACCCGCGTTTGCAAATAATCGATGCTCAATCCAAATCTGTTTGTGTGTCTTGGGACTATCTAGCGCCTAAAAATGCAGAAAATAAAGACAAGAACGAAATACAAAGATTGTTCAAAGAATTATTAATGCTGACTTGTAAGCACAAAGTCACGAACGCACGAATATTTGAAATCAAACAATCCTAAGCGTGGGGCTTCTTTAGGCTTTTTCTCCCGCTCGGATTAGTAACGGTCCAAACCTTCGGTTAGCTCGATTGAAACTCCTGACGGATCAGTAATGAACGCGAGTTTTAGTTCTAAAGCCTCGACCTCACGATACTCAACATCAAACGCAATGCCCTTCGATTTGAGATTCTCACAAAAAGCTTGCAGATCGTCGACTTCAAAGCCGATGTGATCAATGGCGCGGCCGCTGGTACCAACGGTAGCAACGTCTGAAGTTGCAAAACTCATATTCATACCCGGAACGTTGGTGGTCGTCTTTATGCGACCGCGTGGACGAATTTCGAGATCGAAGACGTCCACGTACCAATCCAGCAACTCCTCGAATGTATCCGTCAAAAAATGAATGTGATAGCCAGAAACCTCGACTGGTAGCATTTGGTCTTCTTGAAGTTCAACCCATACACCATCTGGCATTGTTACGTATGCATTGGGCTGACCTTCGGCTCCGTTGAACTCTCGGTCGACCGAATAGCCTGCTGCGCGCCACTTCGCAAGAAACTTCGCCAGGTTCCGAACTTTAAAACCGAAGTGATTCATAACCGAACCCTGCGAGCCGTCGGTTGGTTCTTGTTCTCTGAGTGCTAGAAGAAAGCCAGGGAACTTCACCATGGTCAGTTGCCCTTTTTGCACAACAGCACCGTCGAAGTGCTCCACCCAAAGTTGCTTGTGGAGATCAATGTCAGAAACATTTAAATGCACATGGCCAAAGGCCAAACCTGCGTCGTTTGGTACGGCAAGCTGAGCCTGCAATGGCGAAGCCAGGGTCAGTAGGATAAAGATGCTTATAAGTCTTCTCATTATTTCACCGGGTAATGTTTGCTGAAGTCATTGCGGCTATTGGTCACGGTAAAGCTCCCGTCAGGCTTGGCAGAAAACTTGATGTAGTGCCCAACATGGCCAGGCGCGGCATCGAGATTTGCGATGAACTGCTCGGGTGAATTATCGCTCTCGGCGGCATTTTGCGTTGAGAAATGCGTTTGCCACAAGTCCTCAAAACCCGGGGAGTTATGCAGCGTCTCGAAAGTATCCGCATGCCCACCTTTCACCGCAGCGTTATTCATCACTGCGACCCTGGGCTGAACCGCGTGCACCATTACCGGGTTAGACCCCCAACGATCACCGTGCCCTGAGGTGTGATAAACATCGACGGTACCAAGCAGGTTGTTCGGGCAAACCAATCTTTGTTCTTGATTCCAAGTCATGTCGCTCAGCTCCAAAAAGCTGAAATCGCCAAACCGAACTTCGACTGCGACGACCTCGTCGTTCTCTACACCACGAACATCATGTTTCGGCGTATGGTCAGCGCATAGTGCATTCTGCGCCCGTGCTCCCGGTAATGCTTCGGTAGTGACTTCGCCCGACGATGCGACCACGTGCACATCTACTGCTCCAAAAGAAAAGGCTTCACCAGGCTCTGCTTTTCTGGCTTTGGCAAAATTACGGATTTCCAGATATTTTACAAACGGCCCTCGCTGAAGGGGTTGCAGCTCCGTGGTGTATGGCCCGTGATCAAGAAACTGTCGGATATTTCGAATCGGCAGATTGGGCAGGTTTGCTGCGTTCCCGACATGGTCGCGATGATTATGTGAAATGATGACATAATCGAGCACGGGTATTTTTGTCTCTTCGACCAAGCTAAGGATACGTTTGTAATCACGCTCGTTAGCCGCCTCATCGCCGCCGCCAGTATCGAATAGCATGGCCTCCCCGGTTGGCGCGATATAAAGAACGGATTCGCCGCCTTCGGTATCCAGAACGTAGATGTCCAGAGTTTCTTCCGGGTCTGTCTGGTCTTGCGAGTAAACGACGCCAATCGGCGTTGTGGATAATGCCAAGCCCACCAGAAAATGCGATATCTTGTGCATGCAGCCTCCCATCACGATGAAATATCTGTAGTATAAAGTATATGCTCAGCAGTAGAGCTTAGGCAGATTAAAGAGTGAACAACCGATTTTTAGATTTTTGTGTTTAAAAAGAAATGAAGGAAGGAGAGATTGAAATGAGAAATATGAATAGTAGTTCCCTGACAACCGCATTGTCTATTTTTACCGCTATGGTCCTTACCTTGGGTATGGTAGGCCAAGCGAGCGCTCAAGAAGAACCCACGCGTTCTTTTACCGAAGTCGCGGAGAATCTGTACCGGGTGCAGAACAATGGTCATTACACGATGGCTCTGATTACCGATGATGGCGCGATTATTACTGACCCGATCAATCGAGATTTTTCTACCTGGCTCAAGGGTGAGTTAACCGAGCGGTTTGATGCCGAAGTAAAATACGTGCTCTATCGTCACCACCACTGGGATCATGCCTCTGGTGGCGGTGTGTTTGAAGATACCGCACAGTTTGTTGGGCACGAGAACATGGCACATCACCTAGACCTTCCGGCCGCTGATACTGCCCTGCCTGCCAATGCAGCGAGCTTGGATGCCAACGGTAATGGCCAGCTTGAACACTCTGAGGCTGCTGAAGACTATGCCAATAACTTCGACCTTTATGATGCGGATGGAGACGAGACCATTAGCGGTGCAGAGGCTGTCAGAGGGAAACTGAGCGATGTGCGTTTACCTGGATTGGTGTATCACGACAATATGAGCGTCACTTTGGGCGGGCAGACGGTCGAACTAATCTATACCGGCAACATGACGCATACCGATGATATGAGCATCATTCGATTTCCTGCGCAGAGCACTATATTTGTCGTGGATTGGCTGAGCCCAAGGCGCGTACCGTTCGGCACATTGGGATCAGGTAATTTGGATGGCTGGCTAAACGCTATCCGCTTTGCCGAAGCGCTTGATTACGATGTGGCTGCTGGCGGTCACGGAGTAGTTGGTACCAAGGCTGACATCACAGACATTCGTCATTATCTCGAAGAAATGAGAGATTTGGTTGTTGCTGGAATGGCCGCCGGTGACTCTCTGGAAGACATGCAGGCAAGCATACTGATGGAGCGTTACAGCGATTGGATCAATCACGATCGCTGGGTAACTCTCAATGTGGAAGGTATGTACAACATATTGAGTCAGTAGCCATCTAGTAAAAACCTGGCTTATAGAAAACCACTACAAAAGGAGCTTCGAGGAATTTCGATGCGAAAAACACAGTATCTCAATGGTCTTGTCACAATCGCAGTGCTCACCGGTATTGCGACGCAAGCTAGCGGGCAGATCGGCGACCCACAAATGTGCGAGAACCTGGTCGAGGTATCAATTGCTAACGATTTAGTTAGGCTACCAATTGGTGATATCACACTGACCTCGGCCGCGTATGTCCCGGCAGTAGAACGAACGACCGCAGAGAACGGCGAAGTTGTGCTCGAACTGCCAATTCACTGTCGCGTACAAGGTGAAATTGCATCGGTAGACGCGCAAGCACCGTCTATTCAATTCAACGTAAACCTACCGGCCGACTGGAACGGAAAAGCGCTTCAGTCGGGAGGCGGTGGTTTGGGCGGCAGCCGGAATACTTCTCCGGGAACCAAAGCCTCAGGCCGGTTCGATCCACAGCCCTATAACGACACTTACCCGCTAACCGATGGTTACGCAACATTCGGCGGAGACGAAGGTCACCAAGGTGGCGACGTTGGATTCATGTACAACGATGAAGCACTGCGTAACTGGGCAGGCGATTCATTAGTAAAAATTCGTGATGTCGCGGTCGCACTTATCGACCAGGCTTACGGGCGTGAGCCTGACTATGTTTACTTTAGCGGCGAATCCGCCGGTGGGCGGGAAGCTGTAATCGTAACCCAGCGTTTCCCGGATGCTTATGACGGCGCGATTGCGGTGACACCAGTACTCGGCTGGACCTATATACATATAGCCGACAACCGTATGCGCAGCAAGCTGATCGACGGCTGGCTGGATGCGGACGCAATTACGCTTATCGCCAACACCACTCGCGAGCTGTGCGACGCGGACGACGGGCTGGTCGACGGCATCATCGGCCGTTACATGGAATGCCGCATGGATTCCCAGATAATGCGTTGCCCGGATGGCGCGCCAGGGGACGGCTGCCTATCTGACGAACAAATAGCGGCGCTCGATTCGATCCGTGAGCCATGGTCGACCAATGTACCGTTCGCCCACGGAATAAACCGATTCCCGGGTTTCGGTGTGACCGGTGATGAGGACAATCCAAATAATCAATATTCTTTTTATACGGTTGGTACCAACCCCCCGGAGAATCCGCTCCCCGCGGGACGCGGTTTCCAACGAGGGTTAGGTGCAATCATTAATTTTGGTGCGGTATGGGTGCGCCACGGTATTGTGCAAGATGAGAGCTTCGATCCGCATCGTTTTTACCCGCCAGCACATTCAAACCGTATTCAATATCTTTCGGGCCTATTTGATGCAACAGACCCAGATCTCTCTGCATTTCATAAGCAAGGCGGCAAGCTAATTATCCTGCAGCAATCGGCGGATAATGCCGTAAGCACTCCGATGGTCGCCGAATATTACCGCAGTGTAGTGGCAGAGCTCGGCCCAGACACTACCGAAGATGTTATGCGGCTTTACGTAGGACCAGGCGGCACGCATAACGGCAACGGCGTTGCACAAGTCGATGCATTACGTTTACTAGAGGGGTGGGTCGAAAACGGAGATGCGCCACCCGAAGCTATCCCGGTCCACGACGTTGATCCCACGACACTTGAACTGAAGCGTTCTATGCTCGCCTGCGTATATCCAAGGTTCACGCAATACGACGGAACCGGAGATATTAACGACTCGTCCAGCTACATTTGCGCCGAACGGCGCGACCCGCTGGCCCATCGATCAGCGCGCTAACGCTTTATAGATCTAAAGTGGTTGCTGAATTAAACGATTAAAGGTTATGCAAGTAACCACAATTTCTAGAGGTATTTATGCTAACAATCAAAAAACTTAGTTATCCAAACACTTTTCAGGCTCTCGTACTATTTGCCTCGGTTGTGTTTTTTCCATTTAACGTATGGTCAGCTGACTTCGATTTGAATTTAGTTAATGTTGATGAGTACGCCAACATGGAGAACCCAACGCCGGGTGAAATATACAGAACCAGCATTTTAAACGATGAACACGACGCGGATGATGTGGCTGGAATATTTGCGATTTTGGTTTCAGGCGTCGAAGTGCCTTACCACTATCATCAAGAACGAGAATCGATATTGATGGCTATATCTGGTGAAGCGATTCAAGTAATGGAAGGCGAAGAGTTTTTAATAAAAGCAGGTGATGTCTTTTTTGTTCCCGCTATGACAAAACATCAGACCATCAACCGGTCTGATGCTGACTTCAGGTTTCTCGAGTTTTATACCAATGCGCCAGATTCTGATCGTGTCATGGTTAGTGAGTAATGAGTTACTGATCTGAATAGCGCCCCAAGATGCTTGAGATTCGATTCGGCGGGTATCAAGGGCCCGCGTCTGTTCATACGCGCGCTGCGCAGGTTTTTGGTCAGGAGCTAAAAAAGCGATTGGCGGATCGAGTTCAGTTCGAATTTCAGGAGAATATCATTGAACACGGACATAATGCCGCCGATCTGCTGACTATGGTTGAAGATGGCACTCTGAGCATGTGCTATTTTTCAACCAGCTATCTGGCCGACAGGGTCCCGGAATTTGCCCTGCTCGATTTACCGTTTACCTATACCGATCGAGATTCTACCTACGCGATTTTGGATGGTGAGGTGGGTCAGCATCTTGGCCAAGAATTGTTGCGCGCTACCGGGTTTCGAATACTGGGGCTTTGGGATAACGGTTTTCGTCATTTTTCCAATAGCCAGCATACTATTGCTGAGCCGGCAGATTGTGCGGGCATGACTATTCGCACCTTGTTCAGTGATCTGCACTCTCAAGTTTTTAATGCCTTGGGGTTTGCGCCGCAAGCTCTGGATGTAAAAGACTTGCTAGAAGGCGTGCGCAGTGGGCGGATTGTTGCGCAGGAGAATCCGCTTACCAATACCTATAACTTTGAGATGTATAAATTTCATCGTTTTATTACCTTGTCCTCGCATATCTTTGGCGCCGCGGCTCTATTGTGCAATAAAGAGGCGTATGAGGGATGGGATGATGACGTTCGTGACGCAGTCACCCAAAGCGCAGCGGCAGCAACATTAACCCAACGGCAACTGGCCGCGCAGGAAGATGATTTGATGTTAGAAAAACTGCTAGCGAAAGGCGTAGAAGTTACGACACTAAACGAACAGCAGCGTGCAAAATTTGTCGATGCCGTCGGACCGATTATTCAAGATCAAAAAAACAAATTCGGTGAGCGTTTGTTTGCTTTGACCGTAAATTGAGAAAGCCTAACTTAGAACATAGAGAGACGAAACAAAATGAATTCTAAAAACAGCAATATCGAGAAAATTGGGGTTATTGGCCTCGGGAATATGGGCCGTGGTATTGCTAAAAATCTGATACTGGCGGGCCACGACGTCTTTGTTTGGGATATCAGCGAAGAGGCTCGGTTGCCTTACAATAAAACCGCGACCATCGCCGAGCCAGCTGCAATGGCGAGCGAATGTTCGATGGTTATTTTCGTAGTTCCGGGATCGCCAGAAATCGACGAGATGATGAAAGGTGACAGCGATATGCTAGCCAACCCCAAGTCCGGATTAGTGCTGTATGACTTCACCACCTCGGACCCGGTTTACACAAAGAAACTCGCTCTGCGCGCCGCTGAAAAAGGCGTCACGTATATGGATGCCGGCATGACCGGTGGCGGCGCCAAGGGCGCCGATGAAGGCACCATGACCTTGATGATTGGTGGCGACGAAGAAGTTTTCAAGAGTACGTCATCCCTGTTGAATGCGGTCGCTAAAAAACTTATTTATCTGGGCCCAAGCGGAGCCGGTCATACGATGAAGGTGGTGCACAACATGATTACGCATACCAACTTTTTTGCCCTGTGTGAGGCAGCACATCTAGGTCGTCGGGCGGGTATAAAACTGGAGGATTTGATCGAAGTATTTAATAACGGTAACGCCCGCAGCTTTATTTCTGAGCGGCGCTTTCCAGACCACATTATTTCCGAAACCTGGGATGGTCGCTCGCGGGTTTATAACCTGCATAAGGATGTCGGCATGGCGATTGCGCTGGCCGATGATTTAGGTGCTTCCGTAAATATAGGCCGGAACACTTTTGCTTATATTCAAGAAGCGATTGATCAAGGCCGAGCGGAAGATGACTTCACTCGTCTGTATCCTGACCTGGAAGATTTGGATACGAATAAGAAAACGACATAAATCAATGGAGTCTGACCCCATTGATTTTTATTGATTCTTTACTGCGTTATTGTCAATTGCGCACGAATTTCGGTCGCCAGTTGCGCATACTCATCCTCGGCAAGATAAACTTTTTTCATTTCATCCGGCGTTGTCGTCCAGATCGGCCCACCCCAACGCGGATCTTCTAAATACCTGGGAACAATATGCCAGTGCAAGTGTGGAACCATCTGCCCAATGCTCGCAATATTAATATGATCAGGTTTGAACACCTGCATTAACGACCTCTCGGCTAAGGCGATATCATCAGACATCATTTGCCATTCGTCGCGGCTTAGCTCGTCAATACGTGTCGCATGCCTTGGGTCAAAGACGAGAACGCAATGTCCGCGATAGGTTTGGATACGCTCCAGAAATAACGTAGAAACAGAGAGTTTCTGCACCTCTAATAGCATCGTCGAGATGTCTGTACGGGGTTGATCAAACGGACAACCCTCACCTGCGACTTTTGAATTCCAGTCAGTCATCGTTCCTCTTATGCGCTTTCCAGCTGCCTAATAGTGGGATATTCGGCTCAATGCCAATCACCCAATAATAGTAATTTAGTTGCCAATTGTTTAGGCGATCATATCTGGTTAAATTGCGCCCAAAAAGCAGATTCTCTATTTTTGCCAAGTTGTTAGGGATGCGCTAATCTAATGTTTCGCTGCTAATGGATTAAAGGAGAAAGGATATGCCGCGTAAACTAATACTGTGTTGTGACGGAACCGGCAACGAGATTAAAGAGAACCAAAGTAATGTGCTTAAGTTCTATCGTTTGCTAAACAAAACTAATGGCGACTCGGATGCGGCCACTGGCGCTGACGATCAAATAGCCTATTACGATACTGGCATTGGCACCATAAGTAACAGTGGTGGCTGGAGCCGATTTAAAAACAAAGCAGCGGGTGTGTTCGGTTTGGCCACCGGTTATGGGCTAGATGATAACGTGCTCGATGCCTATTGCTTCTTATGCAAAGAATACCAACCGGATGACCAAATCTATTTATTCGGTTTTAGCCGTGGCGCTTATACCGTAAGAGTGATTGCCGGTTTGATCAACATGGTCGGCATACTCAAGCGCGAGAACTTGAACTTGGTGGGCTATGCGCTAACCGCTTATAAACAAGCCAGCCATAAAGATGACTTAGCGATCGCCTGGCGGGTGCAAGAGGTGCTCGATACGCACCGCGCAACGATTCGATTCATGGGCTGCTGGGATACCGTAGGTTCTGTTATCACGCCGCGGCCAGATCGCGCCTATATTCCGTCATTAGAAGAACTACCCTTCACCAAAACCAACCCCTGCGTACAAAGCTTTCGCCATGCAATGGCGATTGACGAGCGACGCCGAATGTTTCGTTTATACCCCTGGATGGCAGGGCAAAAGTTTAAAAGTAATCCGTTTGTTAGCGACGCCAAGGCAGTCGACCAAGACTGTAAGCAAGTGTGGTTTGCCGGTGTGCATTCCGATATTGGCGGCGGTTACCCAGAAGATGAGAGCGGCGCGGCCAAGATTCCGCTGGCGTGGATGATTACCGAAGCCAAAGCCAATGGCTTGAAGTTTCGCGAGGCCATGGTTAAGCGTTTGGTACAGGGGAAGAACCCCGCCAAGGCCACCCGCATATATAGCGCACCAGACTCAAATGCCGACCTGCACTATTCTGCTACGGGCGCGTGGAACCTTTTGGAGTGGTTACCCAAGCGCGACAAATATAAGAAATGGGGTAACAAGAAATCCATCCTTGGCCATTACCTACCAGGTAAAGAGCCCCGACCAATTGCGCCCGATGCCGTGATACATAAATCTGTGAGTGAACGCACGACCTATGCTGGTAATGAGCCTTATGAACCGGTGAACCTAGCCGAGCGATTGGGTTGACCGCCCGGTAAGGCTGTAATAGAAATCATCATCTCTCAAATTGGGAGTCAAAAAAAACCGGTGCTCGCTAGAGCTACCGGTTTTTTTATTCCCTAGTGTTATCGACTAAAAGGTCTTAACAACTAAAGAAAAATTCGCTATTTGATTTTTGCTTCCTTATACATCACGTGCTTTCGAACAACGGGGTCGTATTTTTTTACTTCCCATTTGTCAGGAGACAGTCGTTTGTTCTTGGTCACAGTGTAGTAGTGACCAGTATTAGCGCTAGATACCAATTTAATCTTTTCTCTCATAATTGCACCCTATACCGATTCGCCGCTAGCACGTAAATCTTCCAACACAGTATCAATGCCTTTCTTATCGATGATTCGGATAGCTTTGGCAGAGACCCGCAATTTAACCCAACGGTTCTCGCTCTCAACCCAAAACTTTCGATAATGCAAATTTGGAACAAATGTTCGGCGCGTTCTATTTTTAGCATGAGAAACGTTATTCCCAAACGTGGTGCGCTTACCTGTTACTTGACACTCTCTGGACATAAAAAACCTTTAAAGTACTTTTTAGAAAAACCCAAAAACATTCATAAAATCAGATATTTACTGGGTTATCAATAAATTCACACCGACTGCACTAGCAATCAACCCCGTGTGGGGGCGGATTTATAACAAATATCCACCCGAAAGCATAGTCCCAATTGAATAATTCTACTTATTATCACCCAACATTCTCGCCTTATGGCGCTGTAGATTTCATCAATGAGCAATCGATCATATCCAACCGCGCTCGGCAAATGATACGCACTCGGTGTCGCCCACCACAATATGGTCCAAAACGCGTATATCCAGTAACTCCGCTGCGCTACAAATTCGGCTAGTAATATCACGATCGGCGCTACTCGGCTCGGCGACACCTGAGGGGTGGTTATGCGCCAAAATCATCGCCGCAGCGTTGCATTTCAACCCTTCCTGCACCACTTCGCGAGGGTACACAGACGCACGAGATAAGGTTCCCCTAAAAAGTTCTATGGCAGAAATCACCCGATGTTGGTTATCCAGCATCAAAACACAGAACACCTCGTAGGGCTTTCCTACCAGCCAGTATCGTAAATAGTCGTAGGTCGCTTGCGGGCTGTCTAAAGCAGATCCTCGCTGTAGATGTTCAGCCAGGGCACGCCGACCGAGTTCTCGAACGGCTTTTAGTAGAGCGTATTTACTGTTCCCCACACCTTTGCAAGCGAGCAGATCGTTTGCGGGAGCCGACAGCAACCCTTTCAAGCCATTGAATTGGGATATAAGCTCACGTGCCAGGCTTACTGCGGATTGCCCTTGACAACCAGTGCCTAGAAAAATTGCCAATAACTCGCTATCAGAAAGCACCTCAGCGCCAAGTTTTATTAGCTTCTCACGCGGTCGCTCGGTCTCAGGCCATTTGCAAATGGGGATGTGTTTCGAGCTATGCTGGGATATTGTCTCTACACTGAGATTGGTAGATTGTTTATTCATTGCCACTCCTTGAGCATTAAATTAGCTAAATATTCGACCTTTTGGTCAAATAACGTAATTGTTTAACTATTTGTTTAACTATGCCGCTTCCTTTGCGGCCCAAGTCCAAAGTACACTCTCGTTTATGAGCTGTCTACAAAATAAACAAATTCTTCTCGGTGTGTCCGGAGGAATTGCCGCTTATAAGGCGCCTGAACTGGTGCGTCGGCTGCGTGATCAAGGCGCAGAAGTACGCGTGGTTATGACAACCGCTGCGGAAGGTTTTATTACCACGCTTAGTCTACAAGCGGTTAGTGGTCACCCTGTACACGTAGCTAAAATGAGTGCCGATAGTGAATCCGGTATGGGACACATTGATCTTGCACGATGGGCAGACCTGGTTTTAATAGCACCCGCGACGGCTAACACCATGGCTCGACTAGCTAATGGCTTTGGCGACGAATTACTCACCACCCTATGTTTGGCAACTAGTGCGCCAATTGCTGTTGCGCCTGCAATGAACCAACAAATGTGGAGCAATGCAGCTACACAGGTGAATCTCGAGAAAATAAAATCGATTGGAATCGAGGTTTTTGGCCCTGGCGTAGGCGATCAGGCCTGCGGCGAAACTGGCCCGGGCCGTATGCTGGAGCCCGACGAGTTAGTCGCAAGTTGTGAACAACTATTAAACTCGATTCAACGTGATGGCCCACTGCAAGAAATGCATTGTTTGATTACAGCAGGACCCACTGTCGAGCACCTTGATCCCGTTCGAGCCATCACCAATTTTAGCTCTGGTCGAATGGGCTATGCGATTGCCGCCGCAGCGGTTGCGGCCGGGGCAACGGTTACGCTTGTTAGTGGGCCGGTATCGCTAGACGTGCCGCGTGGTGTAAAGCGAATTTCAGTAAAAAGCGCGGAAGAGATGCGCAGCGCGGTTTTATCCGAAGTCAGCGACAGTGATATTTTTATCGGTGTTGCAGCGGTTGCGGACTACCGACCCAAGTCGCAAGTTAGCAAAAAAATCAAAAAAGACGACCGCAAAATGACCATTGAATTGGTAAAGAACCCGGATATTCTGAGTGAAGTTTCAGCTCATAAAGATCGGCCATTTGTTGTCGGCTTTGCTGCAGAAACTGACGACCTAGAGAAAAATGCTCTGGGCAAACTTAAAAAGAAAAAACTGGATATGATTGCCGCCAACAAAGTCGGCGGAACTGCTTCTGGATTTGGTGACAAGCCAAATGCGCTTATGGTGTTTAACGCTAATGGCGACAAACACGAGTTAGCGATGACGGATAAAAATCAACTTGCACGACAATTGGTTGACCTTATTGGCAGCAACCTACCTGCTTAGCTAAATCGAGCTAACCGGCGTTTTTTTGACTCCAAATTTCGGCGTAATATTTTCGCGATCGTAGCGCCTTATCGATAATCGACCATAAGCCACTCAAAACCCCGTTTCGCGCGGTTATTTGCGGTTATTTCACAGAAAAGTCGTTTCATGCGGTTAGCGGTTCTTCTATAATCTCGCCCCTCTATTAAGTAGCGCCAAGTAGTGCTATGTGGCATCGGGTTTATAGCGTTAAGCCACTGACAGCGTTAAGCTATACCGAACACCCTTAAAGCAATTTCACACTCAGAACCTTACTCACAATAATTCAATGACAGCCGCATCCAAATCATCAGGTTCCGCTAGCTCAACGGCCAAGACGCCCAAGGAAGTTGAGTCGTATTTAAACGGCGGTAATCTAGCGTTTCTTGAGCAACTGTATGAACAGTTCACACAGGACCCGGCTTCGGTTGATGCACAATGGCGCAGCTACTTTTCCACGCTTGATATCGAAACCTCGACCGCATCGCCATTCCATTCGACTGGCGATGGATCTGCTGCAGAACTATCGCCTGAGGCAGCAGGCCGACAATCAGCCGTAATGCAAATGATCAATGGCCATCGGTCACGTGGTCATCAAGTAGCAAAACTGGATCCTTTAGGGCTGATGCACCGGGAACCTGTATCTGAATTGGAGCTCGCTCATTATGGCTTGTCGGAAAGCGATCTAAATACCGAGTTTGATACAGGGTCTTATGCTGGCCCTAGTCGTATGAAACTGAGTGAGCTACTCGACTCTTTGCGCGACACCTATTGCGACACTATCGGCGTCGAGTATATGCACATGACCAGCTTAGAAGAAAAGCGCTGGCTACAAAAACGTCTAGAATCGCAACACCGTAATCGCTCCTTTTCAACGCAAGACAAAACGGACATTTTGAACCGGCTGACCGCAGCGGAAGGTTTGGAACGTTATTTACATACTAGATTTGTTGGACAAAAGCGCTTTTCGCTTGAAGGTGGTGAAAGCCTGATTCCGATCCTTGATGAACTGGTTCAACGTGGCGGCGCTCAAGGCATCAAAGAGATTGTTTTGGGCATGGCTCATCGCGGTCGATTGAATGTTTTGGTCAACGTGCTAGGTAAGTCGCCTGACACACTGTTCTCTGAATTTGAAGGAAAATACGAAAAAGATATGCTGGCGGTAGAAGGCGATGTGAAATATCACAAAGGCTTTTCGTCAGATATTAATACTCCAGGAGGCGCAGTACATCTAGCTCTGGCGTTTAACCCATCTCACCTGGAAATTGTTTCGCCGGTTGCTGTGGGATCTGTCAAAGCAAGACAAGTACGCAGACAGGACACGACCGGTTCTGAGGTTATGTCGATTGCTGTACACGGGGATGCAGCATTTGCTGGTCAAGGCGTCGTCATGGAAACATTTAACATGGCCGAATGCCGGGGTTATAAAACCGGCGGTACTGTTCACATCGTGGTGAATAACCAAGTCGGCTTTACCACCAGCAACCCACAAGATGCGCGTTCAACACCGTACTGTACGGATGTTGCCAAAATGGTCGATGCGCCTATTTTCCACGTTAATGGAGATGATCCTGAGGCAGTTGTTTTTGTCACCCGACTGGCGCTGGATTACCGAATGACCTTCCGGCAAGACGTTGTGATCGATCTGGTTTGCTACCGTCGTCACGGGCATAACGAAGCGGATGAGCCATCGCTTACCCAGCCCGTTATGTATCAAGTAATACGTAAGCTAGCGACTACCCGCACTCTATACGCTGAACGATTAGCTGCTGAAAAATTATTAAGTGAAAATGATGTCCAGACCTTGGTTAACGATTACCGCAGTTCGCTGGAATCTGGCGAAATAGTCGTCGAAGACTTTTTGGATGACGTGCAAGGTGATCATGCAGTCGATTGGCGGCCATTCATAGGCAATCGCTGGGATATGGTCGTCGATACCAAAGTACCAACCGCGAGACTCAAGCAGCTGGCGACTAATCTGGCAACCGTCCCAGATGATCTCGCGCTGCATTCCCGAGCATCAAAAATCATGTCTGACCGCATGAAAATGGCTAATGGAGAACGAGAGCTTGACTGGGGTATGGCAGAGAACCTTGCCTACGCCACCATTCTGGATGAAAACTATCCGGTGCGGCTGTCAGGGCAAGATAGCGGCCGAGGAACCTTTTCTCATCGGCACGCAACCTTGCATGGCGTGAATGCCGAAGAGCCTTATATTCCTTTGGAACACGTAAAACCGGGGCAGCCTAATTTTCGGGTTATCAACTCCTTCCTTTCAGAGGAAGCTGTGTTGGGATTTGAGTATGGTTACGCGACGGCCGACCCGTACACGTTGGTTTTATGGGAAGCTCAATTTGGAGATTTTGCCAATGGAGCTCAAGTAGTTATTGATCAATTTATCTCCAGCGGTGAATCTAAATGGGGACGCCTATGTGGTTTGGTTATGCTTCTGCCGCATGGCTATGAGGGCCAAGGCCCCGAACATTCATCTGCACGCCTGGAACGCTACCTGCAACTTTGCGCGAACCACAATATGCAAGTGTGCGCACCGACTACACCAGCACAAATGTTCCATCTGTTGCGACGCCAAACAATACGTCCATACAGAAAGCCACTTATCGTCATGACGCCCAAGAGTCTGCTACGCCATAAATTGGCGACAAACTCTCTGGAAGAAATCGCCAAAGGCAAGTTTCAGGTGATTCTGGATGAAATAGACGAGCTGGATGTAGAGCAAGTGAAGCGCGTGGTTGTGTGCAGTGGTAAGGTTTATTATGACCTGCTAGAAGAACGCCGCAAACGAGAATTAAAGGATATTGCACTGGTTCGGGTTGAACAAATCTATCCATTTGCTCGACGTTCGTTGGCTCGTTTACTCGCAAGCTACCCGAATGCAACCGAAGTGATTTGGTGTCAGGAAGAGCCGTTAAATCAGGGGCCCTGGTATCAGATACGGCATCACCTGCGGATATGCATCGGTGATAACCAAACACTTATTTATGCCGGGCGACCTGCGTCTGCATCCCCTGCGTGTGGCTATATGTCAGTGCACCAGGAACAGCAAAAATCTCTAGTCGACGATGCGTTATCGCCACTCGACGAAAACAAAGACTACATCACGGAAAAGCGAAATGTCGCATGAACTAAAAGTACCGGTACTACCGGAATCAGTATCTGAAGCCACTGTTTTAACGTGGCATAAGCAACCTGGCGACACGATACGTCGTGACGAAAACCTGCTTGATCTGGAAACAGAAAAAATTGTTCTAGAAGTGCCCGCCCCGTTCGATGGCGTGTTAAAAGAGATCATCGTCAATGACGGCGATATTGTCGAAGGCGAGCAGCTTTTGGGGATATTAGAAGAAGGCGCAGTCGAAGATGCGGCAGAACCTGAAGAAGGATCAGAGACGCAAAGCGAATCTGAAGATGATCGCGGTGATGCGGTCGCCAGCCCAGCGGCGAGAAAAATACTGGCTGAAAAGGGGATCGACCCTGCCTCGATTAAGGGTACTGGAAAAAATGGGCTTATTACAAAGTCTGATGCTGTCGCTGCTGACCAAGCGCTGGCTGTAGAATCTGAAGCCCCTTCATCGGCCCCTGCAAAAACACCTGTGCCTGCACCGACTCCCGTTAGCCCGCCCACGCCAAAAGTATCAACTGGCGAGCGCACGGTTCGTAGAGAACCGATGACCCGTATGCGCTCAACTATTGCGCGACGGCTAAAAGAAGCACAAAACACACAAGCAATGCTGACCACATTTAACGATGTAAATATGCAAGCTGTGATGGATTTGCGCAGCAAATACAAAGAGGCCTTCGAGAAAAAACACAATGCGCGTTTAGGCTATATGTCATTCTTTGTTAAAGCTGCGCACGAAGCTCTGAAACGCTTCCCGGCAGTTAACGCATCGATTGATGGAAGCGATATTGTCTACCATGACTATTTTGATATTGGAATTGCGGCATCTTCTCCAAGAGGCTTGGTCGTTCCAATTATCAGAGATGTGGACAAATTAAGTTTTGCTGAAATTGAGCAAAGCATAGCCAGCTATGGTGCACGCGCAAAAGCCGGCACTCTCGGAATCGAAGACCTAACGGGTGGCACATTCACGATCACTAATGGCGGCGTGTTCGGTTCGATGCTATCAACACCTATTGTAAATCCTCCACAAAGCGCAATTTTGGGTATGCATCGGATTGAGAAACGGCCAGTCGCCGAAAATGATGAGGTCGTTATTCGGCCTATGATGTATCTGGCACTCACCTATGACCATCGAATTATTGATGGAGCCGAAGCCGTACGCTTTTTGGTCAGTATAAAGGAATGCTTGGAAGACCCAGCTCGCCTGCTATTGGAAATCTAAGAGCGCTAGGCCACAACAAAATTTTTGGAAATAAAAAATGAGTGATACGTTTGACGTCGTAATTATCGGTGCGGGACCGGCGGGTTATGTCGCCGCCATTCGAGCGGCGCAGCTTGGTATGTCCGTTGCCTGTGTGAACGATTGGAGTGATGAAGAAGGCAAACCATCACTCGGTGGCACCTGCTTGAATGTCGGGTGTATACCGTCTAAAGCCCTGTTAGATTCCTCGGAACGATATAGCCAGGCGCAACACGAATTTGCAGACCATGGTATTGACGTAACCGGCCTTAAACTTGATCTGGCCAAAATGCTACAGCGAAAAGACGAAATAGTTTCCGGACTCACTCAGGGGATTGCTGGCTTATTTAAAGCTAACAAAATTACTTCTATTCATGGCCGTGGTCGCTTACTGGCAAACAAGCAAGTCGAGGTAACCGGACCGGACAAAGAAACGTCCGTGGTGAGCGGTACAAACATTATTATCGCGGTGGGTTCAGTGCCCATTGATATCCCCCCTGCCCCAATTGATAACGAGCTGATTTTGGATAACTCGGGTGCATTATCCATTCCGGTTATACCTAAAAAACTTGGCGTAATAGGCGCAGGCGTTATTGGCCTGGAGCTAGGCAGTGTGTGGAACCGGCTTGGTTCAGAAGTAACAGTGTTTGAAGCACTAGATAGCTTTTTACCAGCGGTGGATGTTCAACTCGCCCGCGAAGCACAGCGAGAGTTCACTAAAGTCCAAGGCTTGGATATAAAACTCGGAACCAAGGTCACCGGCACGAAGACAAGCAAAGATAACGTTACGGTTAGCTTTGAAGATAAATCTGGCGCGCATGAAGCCAGCTTTGATCGGCTGGTTGTCGCCGTCGGCCGCCGCGCAAACACTAAGGATATTGCTAGTGACGATGTCGGCTTAAAGCTTGATGACCGGGGTTTCATAGAAGTAGACGATAATTGCGCAACCGAAATTGAAGGTGTCTGGGCGATCGGCGATGCCGTTCGTGGACCTATGCTTGCGCACAAAGGGTCTGAAGAAGGCGTTGCTGTGGCAGAGCGAATCGCCGGTCAAAAACCGCACCTCAACTATGGCGTTATTCCTTGGGTGATATACACCCATCCCGAAATCGCCTGGGTTGGAATTACTGAACAACAAGCCAAGGAACAGGGGTTGGATTATAAAACCGGGTTCTTCCCTTTTGCCGCTACTGGTCGAGCGCTGGCGATGAATGTTAAAGGCGGACGAGTAAAAATAATCACCGATGCGAATAGTGACGAAATTCTGGGCGTACATATTCTTGGGCCACATGCTTCTGAACTGGTGGCGGAAGCCGTGCTGGCTATGGAATATAAGGCCAGCGCCGAAGATTTGGCTCGCACGGTTCATGCGCACCCTACGCTAAGTGAAGCCATGCATGAGGCTGCTCTCGCGGTCGATGGTCGAGCGATACACAAGACAAATTAACTTTCGCAACGAGCGTCCACAGACTTCTTTTGTAGAAACTTAATAGCACCTTATTTAGTAACCTCTTTTGGCAACTTTAACTAATACAA
>ERZ887942.41-NODE-41-length-89840-cov-7.953656_pt1 | contig 89840 bp, 81 predicted proteins | sample MGYA00521099_ERZ887942 | MGnify/ENA primary metagenome ERZ887942 (study PRJEB32303, sample SAMEA104408605) | aquatic metagenome | biome: Brackish water; feature: Pelagic; material: water | place: Baltic Sea | collected 2014-06-07T06:48:00 | depth 16,251 m ... | reverse complement strand
CACCTGCCAAGAAAAAGGCGGTGAAAAAAGCCCCGGCTAAAAAGAAAACTCCGGCAAAGAAGGCGCCCGCAAAAAAAAAAGTAGTAAAAAAGGCCGCCGCTAAAAAGCCGAGCGGTTCAAAAAGAGCCGCCTCGTCTTCAAATTCAGTCGCCGTTACCCGGGCACAGCCAGCAGCTATCCCTGCTGCTAAGCCGGGTAAAATGACTCTCTTTCTCAAAGCGCAGCGCCAAAAGCTTCTCGATCTTCGCGATTCGATCGCTGATCAAATGAGTGGAATCACTGCGGATACACGCGGTGCCGGTAGCGAGTCGGCTTTTGGAATGCACCAGGCTGATGCAGGTACCGACGCTTACGATCGTGATTTTGCACTCAGTCTTCTTGCACAGGAGCAAGACGCAGTTCACGAGATTGATGAAGCCCTTAACCGGATTCGTCTTGGGACTTACGGAATTTGCGAGCAGTCGGGCGAAAGAATCATGAAAGCCCGCCTCGAAGCCATGCCATTTGCAAGATTGACGGTTGCTTGCCAAGAAAAAATCGAAGCCGAAGAAAATCAGGGTCACCATCGCGCTCCAGTCGCAAAGCTTTTCGGACTCGACGATAGACTGAGCCCCAAAGGCTGAGGAACAATAAAGCGGTTGAAGTTCTCTGAAAAGAGTTTATTTTCGCCGCCCTCGAAAAAGCGAGACCGAAACTAACTTATTTTTACGATGCCACGCGATGTCATAGTCCTCGAATGCACCGAAGCACGTGAAGAAGGCAAGCAGCCTTCTCATTACGTTACGACGCGCAACAAAAAGAGCCTCCGCACCCCGGGGCGCCTTGAGAAGGTAAAATTTAATCCCTTTCTCAAGCGACGCACCCTGCATCGTGAGAAGCGGTAATTTCCAACTTTAATTCTTCAGACCCATGCAAGGACCGAAAACAAAAGAACGCGCAATGAATTTGCGCCGGGCAAATCGCAAGATGCCTAAGCGCCGTCTCGATATCCCACACGAGCGGATCGTTTACACAAACATTGATTTCCTTAAGAAATTCGCTACTGACTCCGGCAAGATTTATCCCCGTCGTTACACAGGCGTTTCTGCCAAAGTTCACCGGAAAGTTACTCGTGAGATCAAGCGCGCACGCGCTTTGAACATGATGTAATCCCTCAGGTTAGTATCACACAGGGTGAAAGCTGGCTCGCCAGCGGTCTGAGGATTCCTGAGAAGCGAAACCGAAAGATCACCCTAATAAAATAGGGGTTCGTTCATCGAATCAACCCTGTTGGTTCGAAAACCATTTTTAAAAAGCCCTGTTGGTTCAACTGAATCGGCGGGGCTTTTTTTGTTTCCCGTTTTCTTCCTTTCCTCAATTCTTATTTTCAAATGGCCAGCCGTCGTCTCAACGATCCGTTTCCTTACCCAAATGAGGTTTTCCCTGAAGATTGGTTCCAGACACTTTCAGTCGCTGAACTCTTTCCGGATTCCCCTGATCGCCCAGTAGATATTGACCTTGGCTGCGGAGACGGTGGATTTCTCCTGCAAATGGCTGAGAAATATCCAGATCGAAATTTCCTGGGGATGGAGCGCCTCCTAGGTCGCGTTCGGAAGATCTGGAAAGGCGCTGAAACGCGAGGACTGGATAATGTTCGCGTTCTTCGCTGCGATACGAATTACGCAGTCGAATATTTACTTCCGCGTGAATTTGCTTCACGGATTCATTTTCTTTGTCCGGACCCCTGGCCCAAGGAGAAGCACGCGGAACGTCGTCAGATGTGCCAGATCCCATTTTTGAAGCAACTCCATGATCGTTTGCTTCCTCAAGGAGAATTATTGTTCAAAACCGATCACTTCGAATATTTTGAAGAGTCTCAGGAAGTGGTTTCCACACCGGAATGCGGATTCTTTCAGCAAATCAATTGGCCGGAAGATGAAACTTTCTATCCTCAGACGGATTTCGAAAAGCAGTGGCTGTCTCAAGGGAAAACGATGAATTCGATTCGGTTGCGACGCCCGTAGATTGAATGGTCCCGCATTTTTGAATCAACCGTGTTGACTCGACGACCGAACCCTGTTGATTCGTGACTTATGTCCGATCAAGCTTCTGCCGAACTTTCAATCGCTATCGACGCCGCGCGCGCCGCCGGACAATTGTTGCGCGACAATTACGAAACTGATCTCGTGGTCGACGAAATGAAAGATCACGACATCAAATTGAATCTTGATGTCAAAAGCCAGGATTTGATTACGGAAATGATTCTGGGGCGATTCCCAGACCACGCGATCTATGGAGAAGAAGGCCTTGCCGGAAATCAGGACAGTCCCAATCAATGGATCGTCGACCCAATCGACGGAACCGTAAATTACTATTACGGCATCCCCCACTTTTGCGTCTCGATCGCGATGCGCGCTGAAGAAAAATTGCTCGTTGGCGTCATTTATGACCCGATGATGGACGAGCTTTACGCAGTCGGAGCCGAGGGACCAGCCACACGAAACGGTAAGCCAATCTCAGTGAGCGATCGAGACGAAATGAAAGACGCGGTGATGACGATCGGATTCTCCAAGTCAAAGGAGGCATTGGATGCTGGTTTAGCCCGCTACAAAGAAATCGCTCATCAAATTCGCAAGTCTCGCATGATGGGCAGCGCTGCACTGGCAATGGCCTATATCTCCTGCGGTCGACTGGACGCCTACATCGAAGAGCAGATCAGCCTGTGGGACATTGCCGCAGGTCAGTTGCTGATCGAAAGAGCCGGCGGAACAGTTGTATTGAAAGATTCCGCCTCGCATGCCGACAAAATGGGTATCGTTGCTTCGAACGGAAAATTGCCACTCGAAAACATTTAATCTTATGAAGGAATATCGCTCAGGAATTGGATACGACGTTCATCAGTTCGCCGAAGGACGAAAGCTGATACTTGGGGGCGTTGAAATCGCGCATGACAAAGGGTTGGACGGTCATTCCGACGCGGACGTGCTCTGCCACGCCATCGCAGACGCCATTCTAGGAGCGATTGGAGAACCCGATATCGGATATTACTTTCCTCCGGGCGAAGATCACACCGCAGGAATGTGCAGTCTCGATATTTTGAAGAAAGCCGCCGAGCTCGTTCGCGAAAAACCGGGCGGACGTTTGGTGAATATCGATTCCACATTGGTCTCAGAAGCTCCAAAAGTGTTGCCGCACGCACCCGCGATGAAGATAAAGATCGCTGAGGCGCTGGGGATTGACCCGTCGCGCGTTGGGATCAAAGCGACCACCAACGAAACGATGGGATTTGTCGGCCGCGAAGAAGGCATCGCCGCCCTCGCCTCTGCGAGCGTGGAGTTGGATTTTTCTGAGTGATTTTCTAAATCAAATCACTCCAACCCTTTCAGCAGATCATCATTTGATCCATCGAGAGGATTCACATTCGGCGGAGCCAACTTTTCTTCAGTCACTCCCATTTGATCAGCGGCGGCTTTCTTTCCGTCGATATCGATCGCTTCGGGGTCGGCAACAGGCGTTTTGCCTGATGGTTCAACGACGGCGGGTGCCAGTGCCGTCCTTTGCGCTGGCTCAGCAATTTCTGCGACTACCGCTTCTTTCTTTTCTCCCATTCCAGAAAGCCACGGAATGACTGTCAAAACGAGAACCAGGACCGCAACGCCAATAGATGCCTGAACGAAGCTTCGCATCAAATTGCTCGAGGCAACGGAACCCAACACTTCCCGAGGGCTCTTCCCACGCATTTGGGCAAGAAAGGAAGTCAATTCAGCGGCGGTGGCCTTTCCGTTTCGCTTTAATTTCCGGATGTCGTTTACGGGATTCGACATCGGAGCCAAGTCACCGGGTTGAGTAGAGTTTTCGCTCATACCCTCTTTTTTAACTGATTCCTGCTAAAACCAAAGCCAATTTCTTCTAGCCCTTTCGATTCCGGCGACGAAAATGGGATTGTCTATGACGTTACAAATCCTCGCCGACACTACGCATTATGTTCATTCGTGGGATCCTTTTATGGTTCAGTTCTCCGAGAAATGGGGCATTCGCTGGTACGGCTTCGCTTACGTGCTGGGATTCTTTGCGGCATTTTTGATCCTCCGTTGGTTTTCGCGGCGCGGGTATTCGGAAATGCCGGAAGAAAAGGTCGCGGATTTTATTACCTTCGCGGCAATCGTCGGAGTGATGCTGGGCGGTCGCCTTGGCTACATGCTTTTTTACGATTGGGATAATTTCATCAGAAACCCGACAATCTTTTTCAATTTCCTTGGAGGAGGCATGGCGAGTCATGGCGGCATTCTTGGCTTGGTTATTTTCACGTGGTTTTATGCGAAGCGGACGAAGTTATCATGGGCGGGAATAGGCGACAATTTGGTGGTCGTTGCGCCTCTCGGGCTCATGTTCGGGAGGTTAGCCAATTTTGTGAACGGAGAGCTCTACGGCCGCGTCTCGCAGGTTAAATGGGCCATGAAGTTTCCTTCCGAGCTTCGTCATCAGGACGAAGGTCAATCGCCCATGTTTTCGGCAGCTCGGGTTGTCGAAATTGCGAACCGCGTTGGAACCGTGGATTCCGAAGTTGGCCGCAAATCACAGGCAATTTTGACTAACGAAACAATTCCTTTGGGTGAAGCTCGCTATTTGATTACAAAAATTTTGATCGGAGCGTCGGAAAAAAGCCAAGCCGTTCGTGACGTTCTCGGTGAATTCATGAACCCCCGTCATCCCAGCCAGCTGTATCAAGCCGCCGGCGAAGGACTGCTCCTTTTTCTGATCCTGTTCTTGGTTCGGATTCGATTCAAAAATCTCTATCACGGAATCCTGACAGGCCTGTTTTTCATTCTTTATGCCATTGCTCGGATCGTGGCAGAGAACTTCCGTGAACCTGATGCACCGCTTGTCGGATCGATGACGAAAGGACAGTTTCTTTCGACGTTTATGATTGCGATCGGAGCCGCATTTATTATCTGGGCCATGAAGACGAAGCGAACAAACAAAGTTTTGGTCAAAAATTCCAAATGAAATCAGTTCCGATTATATGGCTTGTAAGCGCTCCTTTTTGGGAAATGGCGGCAATAATGTATTTCGTAGTTGAAAAAATCAAACCGATGGAGGCTGAGCTTGGCCAAACCAAGCAGACTCTATCTGCCCGATTTTCTGACCTTCAGGAAATAGAAGACAAATTTCACACAGCAATGGAATCCCAAGTTAAGCTCCAGAACTCTTTGGACGCGGCAAAGGCAAAAATTGCGGATCTGGAAGTGCAAATCAAACGCCTCCAAAGTCCAAAATAGAACTTTCTTTAGAATCCCTCAGCGCCCTCACGCCAACACATCCCGCACCACATTGCCGTAGACATCGGTAAGACGGAAATCACGCCCCGCATAATTGTAGGTCAATTTCTCATGATCCAGTCCCAGCAGGTGCAGGATCGTTGCGTGAAGATCGTGAATGTGAACAGGCTTCTCAATCGCTTTGTATCCGAAGTCATCAGTCGCACCGTGATTGTAGCCTCCTTTGACGCCGCCCCCAGCCATCCACATTGAGTAGCCTTTGTTGTTGTGGTCGCGGCCGTCTCCAAGCCCCTGAGCATAGGGAGTGCGGCCGAATTCCCCGGACCAGACAACCAACGTATCATTGAGCATTCCTCGCTTTTTTAAATCAGTCAAAAGCGCCGCGATGGGTTGATCGGTGATTGCACTGCTTTTAGCTAAGTTGTCATTGAGCAGGCTATGGTGATCCCAACTGGTTGGGGCTGTTACCTCGACAAAACGAACTCCCGATTCGGCCAATCGGCGGGCAAGGAGACATTGCTTTGCGAACCGATCTCCCTCTCCTCCATTACCAATTCCATAGAGTTTTCGGATTGATTCAGGCTCGGATTTTAGATCGAGAATATCAGGAATTTCGTCCTGCATCCGATAAGCCAATTCAAACGACTGGATAGCGCCTTCGATCTCTGGATTGTGATGATCCGAATCCAGTTTCCGACGATCAAGGCCGGCAATCAAATCGATCTGTGCTCGCTGTGTTTCACGAGAAACATTCGGGTTGTCGATGTTCTTCATCGGAGGGCCCGGTTCTTCCGTTTTCCCAGTCAAAGCCGAAAAAAGAGCGGGTAATTGGCCTCCACCGATTTTTGCCCCCTGATAGATCGCCGGGAGAAATGCACTTCCATAATTGTTTGCACCCCCCATGTCGGATGGAGGGCTCAGAGTGACGAAGCCCGGAAGATTCTGGTTCGACGAACCGAGACCATAGAGAGACCATGCTCCCAGCGAAGGCCTGACAAATTGGAAACTCCCGGTATGAAGCTGCGTGTATGCCTGAGGGTGACTTGGCAAATCGGTGTGCATGCTGTTGATCACACAAAGGTCGTCGGCATGATTTTTCGCCAAATTCGGAAAGAGCGATGAGATACGAAGCCCGGATTCACCGTGCTGCTTGAACTCTTGCGCAGATGCAAGCAGTCGTGCAGAGCCACCGCGCCACGGTTCTCCATTTCGCTTCTGCAATTCAGGTTTGTAGTCAAACGTATCGACGTGTGACGGGCCCCCTTTCATACATAGGAAGATGACTCGCTTTGCTCTCGCCGGAAAATGGGGTTGCCGGACGAAAAGTCCTTTCGAGCTTTTTTTTGCAGCCGCTTCCGCCGCCAATCCCGCAAACGCGAGATAGCTGAAGCCAGATGACATCGACTTCAAATGCGCCCGTCTGGATGAAAGAATAGGTCCGTTCATAAGATTAATCCAGATTGCGAAACATAGCGGTGGAAAGCAGGGCCTGACCGTATCGCTTTAACGCGTCTGACCCGTTGGTTTTCTTGAAAAATGCCAGTCCAATTTCTTTCTCTTCGGCATCTGGCAATCGGTTAAAGCACCGTCGAAACGCCACTTCCATCTCGGTTTCGAGTGAGTCAGTTCCTTTAATTTCGTTTCGGATCCGAGATGCAAAGCTGGACGCCCGTTCCTCAACAAACCGACTGTTCATAAAGTAGAGAGCCTGCATGGGCACATTAGTCGTTTCACGATGGCCGGTTACTAAACTGGATTCAGCAAAATCGAAAAGCTCGAGAACATCTGGAAGGCGATCGCGAACGACGGGAAGGTAAACAGAACGGGCGGTCGATCCGTCGAGGTCGGCAGGAATGTTCTTGGCAAAAGGAAGGAGTGCTGCGTTGCGATTTCCAGTCCGCCCGATCAATGAACCGGCGGGACGTTCCAAATCGAGATCGCCGGCAACAAAAAGCATGGCGTCCCGAATCTCTTCTGCATCGAGTCTCCGTTTTGACATCCGCCACAATAATCGGTTCTCTGGGTCCTTGAGAAAAGCCTTCTCCTCGTAATCCGATGCCTGGCGATACGTTCGCGAAAGAACGAGTTCGCGGATGAGCTTTTTCACTGACCATTGATGCTCATTGACCAATTGCAGCGCGAGGTAATCGAGCAATTCGGGATGAGAAGGACGCTCTCCGTTAAATCCAAAATTGTCAGTCGTGCGGACGATACCCGTTCGGAAAAGATGTTTCCAAACTCGATTCGCCATCACACGCGCCGTGAGGGGATGGTCGGGATGGGTCAGCCAGTCGGCGTATTGGAGGCGGCCGCTTTCATCTTCTGGAATTTCCGGAGAGTTGGAAAGCTGAACCACTTTTGGGAAGCCGCGCTTCACAGTGGATTGCCGGGGAGTCGCCAGTTCACCCCGCTCATAGATCGGCGAATTTTTGATCTCTTCTCCTTCCGTGACGCCCATACACATCACATTCGAATTTCCCTTTTCATCGACGAGGGCCAGCTTTCCGTCGATCGCTCCCTTTCGCCAAATATTCCCTATCGCCATCTGGAGACTGAAGAACTCCGATGGATCTTTTCCTTCCTTCACTGCTTGCGCCGCTTTTGCCTGAGCCTCTTTTTCTTTGGCTATCAACTCCACTTTGTCCTGTTTCAGCTTGGTGACCGCCTCCGGTTTCATGGGCTGGTAGAACACGGGAAGCCCCAGTGTTTTCGAAAGTTGGATCAGTTCACCACCCAATTGGTTGTCCGGACCAACCGCGGTTCCGAAAAACGTTTTACTGCTCCGAAAAATCCCAACCATCGCATAATAGTCCTCCATCGAAATCGCATCAAACTTGTGATCATGACAACGAGCACAGGCCACCGTTGTCGCCATGAACGCTTGAGTGCTCGCGTTGATCTGTTCATCCGCAATATCTGCCAACGATTGCTCTCGACTCATTGCATTCAGGCTAAGAGGCCCGATGGCGAGGTATCCAGTGGCAGTGAGATGACGGGCTCGCTCGGCGTCATTTGTCGCGGTCAGCAGGTCACCTGCAAGTTGTTCGATAACGAAGCGATCAAAGGGAACATCATTGTTGAACGCATCAATCACATAATCACGATATCGCCACGCTTCGGGAAACGTGAAATTCGATTCCTTCCCACTGGATTCCGCGAAGCGAGCGACATCCAACCAGTGCCTTCCCCAGCGTTCTCCATATCGTTCCGACGCGAGCAAAAGACCAACCCGTTCGGCGAAAGCTGAATCCAATCCCATTTTCTCGATCGCTTTTAGAAAATCAGCTTTGTCCTGCAAAGACGGCGGCAACCCGACCAGATCAAAATGGATTCGCCGAAGCAATACAGTCGGTTCCGCATCGGCTGAAGGCACAAGTCCGTTTTCGTCCAACTTCGCAAATACGAAATGATCCAGGGCGGACGTAGCCCAGGTTTTATTCTTGGAAGAATTCGGAGTGGGGTGAGCGACTGGCTTTTGAAATGCCCAAAACTTCCTACCCGATTCCAAATCCGTCGGCGCAGTGGAAATCTTTCCCGTGGATTCCGTCCGAGGATCCGGAGCACCAGATTCAATCCACTTCCGAAAATCCAAAAGAACCTTGTCTGGAAGCCGTTCCTTTTTTGGCGGCATCTCCAAGTCCGGTTGTGCATGAGAAATTGCGGCAAAGAGAAGGCTCTCTTCAATCTTGCCTGGAACCACTGCAGGACCGTTGTCGCCACCTGTGCGAATTCCTACTTTGGTATCAAGAAGGAGGCCACCTTTCGATTTTCCGGCTTCAACCGAATGACACTTGTAACAACTTTCGACCAGATGTGGCCGGATATTTGATTCAAAGAACGCCGTGTCAGATTGCACGTCCGCACCCGCGATTTCCGTGAACTGCAAAAACACCAGCCCGATCCATGTGCGGGGTTGCGACCTCATCATCCACAAAGGTCGTTGATACGCCCAAACCGTCAACCGACGGATCGTGACCCCAAAGCTGAAACGAAAATCGCGTGAAGAGGAGAAAGTTCCCAATCACGCGGCCGCAGTTCTCGAATCCGATTGGATTCGAGTTTTTAATATTTTTAAGATTCGGATCAACCAAGATCACGAACTGCAGCGACGACATCACCGGGATTCATTCCGAGTTCTTTCATCACGATGTCGCCCGGAGCACTGATGCCGAAGCGATCAATTCCAAGAATCTTGCCGTCCATCCCGACGTATTTCCACCAAAGTCCGGAAACACCTGCCTCGATCGCAACGCGCTTCCTGCAATGACTTGGAAGCACAGACTCACGGTAATCATCAGGCATGCGGTCAAAACGCTCAAAACAAGGCATCGAGACAACACGGACCCCATCACCAAGTTCGGCTGCCGCATCCATCACGTGAGCGAGCTCACTTCCGCTGGCCATGAGAATGGTATCCAATGTTCCGGTTTCTTTCTTCGCAATGTATCCACCGCGATAAACGCCATCACGACGCTCGGCGACTGAAAGGCTATTCTGCGTTGGGACAGACTGACGAGTCAGCAACAATGCAGTTGGTCCATCAGCACGCTGCAACATCGCACCAAAGGCACCAGCAGTTTCTTCAGGATCACCTGGGCGAATCACGTCGAGATTTGGAATCACGCGAAGTCCGCTAACCGTTTCAACCGGCTGGTGAGTCGGTCCGTCTTCACCCACTCCAACGGAGTCGTGTGTAAAAATGTAACCAACTGGAAGTTCCGCAAGCGCGGCCAAACGAATCGATGGACGAAGGTAATCAGCGAACACTGCAAACGTCGCGCCAGTCGTGCGGAAAATTCCGTCGTAGGCGATTCCGTTGCAAATGGCACCCATCGCGTGCTCACGAATTCCATACCAAATGTTCCGGCCGCTCGCGTCTTCTTTCGAAAAGTCGCCGCTCGATTTGATGTAGTTTTTGGTCGAACCAAACAAGTCAGCTGATCCGGTAATGAGAAGCGGCATTGCTTCAGCAACCGCCTGCATCACGTCGCCACCAGCAGCACGCGTTGCGTTTTTGTATTCCGGATCGAATGCAGGAATCTGATCCAAAACATCGCTCGGAGTTGAATTCGAAAGCCCGTCGGTCAAAAGACCAGCCAGTTGTGGATTCGCAGATTGCCACGCTTCGTAAGTCTTTTCCCACTCACCATACGCAGCCGCACGTTCCGTCGTCTTCGCAGCAAAATATTCAGAGACTTCAGGAGAAACGTAGAATGTCTCTTCAGGTAGACCGAGCCCCTTGCGAGCGCTCTCAGAAAACTTTGCGCCACCCTCACCGTGACCGGCAGCCGTTCCGGCAACCTCAGGAATTCCGCGACCGATTTCCGTCTTCGCTTCGATCAATGTGGGGCGACCATTGTTGCTGTTCTTGGCGTTTTCGAACGCCTCAGCAAAAGCTTCCAAATCGTGACCATCAATCTTGACTGTGTCCCAGCCAAGAGCAGAAAAACGAGCGCAGGTATCTGCACTCTGTGTCACGTCCGCCATGGCATCCAAAGTCACGTCATTTGAATCAAAAATCAGAACCAAATTGTCGAGTCCGTAGTGACCCGCAAAAGCAGCTGCCTCTGCGGAAATACCTTCTTGAAGACATCCGTCTCCCGCAAGTGCGACGATCGTTTGATCGAAGATCGTGTGATCAGCGGTATTGAATTGTGCTGCCGATTTTTTTGCTGAAAGTGCATAACCAACCGCGTTGCCGATTCCCTGACCAAGCGGGCCGGTTGTCGCTTCAACTCCGGGAGTCTCATTAAATTCCGGATGTCCTGGCGTCTTTGAATGGAGCTGGCGGAAGTTCTTCACTTCTTCGATCGGAAGATCGTATCCGGCCAAATGAAGCCATCCATAGAGAAACATCGAACCATGCCCGCCGGAAAGAATGAACCGGTCACGATTGATCCATTTTGGGACGTTTGGATTAAAAGTCAGTGCTTCGCCGAAAAGAACGGCACCCATATCAGCTGAACCGAGTGGCAATCCGAGGTGGCCTGAACTGCAGGCGTGAATAGCGTCAATCGCGAGCCCTCGGGCTTCGTTCGCGGCTTTTTGTAGGATCTCTTTATTCATGAAATTTGGGTCGGTATTATTTGTGATGATTGGATAAAGCGCAAGCCCCTTGAAAACAGGGTCAAATGAGCGCCAATTTCGAACCAACAGGGTATGTTCGAAATGTGTTTCAGAGGGCACGAAGCTTTCTCCAAGCCAATGTCGTGAGGAGCAGAAATGTTAACGTTATTTTAGACCTTTTACGATGGTCTCCGAATATCGGAGTTCACCGGTTATTGCGTCAAAAAACTGAAACATGACCTGCGGATGCGGATACTCAAACCACCGCTCGCCATCGCGTTCGACGGGATTGTTAAACACGTTATTAACCTGAACCACGCAATAATGAGGGAAGGCTCGATTGGCACGCGGGATGTCATCCATCGCATAAGTTGACCACCGGATATCGCATTCGCGTGGGCCGTATTTGAATTTTCCATTCACCGGACGACCACCTTCGTCCTTCATCGGCGCGTGATTAATTGAGTTATGAGGACCGCTCGCGAATTCCCAAACATTGTCGGTAATTTTCACCGAATAGGAATTGTGCAAGTCGCCAGTCAAAACAAAAACAGGCTTTTCCAATTCATCCCAAAATTCGATGAGTTCTTCGCGTTCATCCAAAAACACTGTCCAGGCATCGTCTTTTTTCACAGTGAGTTGTTTGTCATCGCCTCCACCACTTCCAACATGCGGCACCATGAAGTTCACACTGGAAATCACAAAAATGAAATCTGCTTTGCTTCCAGCAATTCCATCTTTCAACCACTTGAGCTGCTGTTTTCCGAGCATCGATGCTCCCGGTCGATCTGGATTATCGAGATCGTGAAGGTCGCGATGAGAACGCGTATCGAGAAGAAAGAATTCGCAGTTAGACTGGGTAAATTTTCCGTAGTTACGACGGCCGATTGAATAGGCTGCGTCACTTCCATCAGCTTTTGCCGGAGGATTAATCCGGACTTTATTCTTCCCTAACACTTCCATAATTTCATACACCGCAGAATTGGGATCTCCCGTCTGAGAATCCAAAGCCGCGTCCGCAACCCCTGCCGTTTCCGTTCCCCAATGAATATGAAGATTGGCCATATCCTGAAGATTCATTCCGGTGAAATCTGCACTCGGATCTTCCAAAATATCGCTGCCTGCTTTCAGCTTTGCTTTTCCAAACCAACCCGCTTTGTCGTGCACAACTGGATTGGACCATGCCAGATAATCGAACCACGCTTGGGTGGCGATATCGCGAAAAACAGCCCGGCGATTCACGTAACCAACTTCAGCCGTTCCGTAAATGTCGTTCAGCAATTCGTGATCATCCGCCGTATAGTAGGTCGGAACGTGACGATGCCATTCGCTGAGATTTCGGCCGCGTTCCATGAAAATTTTGTAGTTCTCCCACACGCCAACAATCGTTGGAGCCTTCTCGACAATATTGGGTGTTTTGTCAGGATTCAACCCCACCTGGTGAAGCCAATCTTTCGCCAAATATTCACGGCGATCTTCGTAGAGCCAGTCGCCGTTCAATATCGCAAAGTCGATCGTGTCCCGAACTTTTGCATTCAGCGTATCGTATACGGGAAGGGTCGGGCCAACACTGTTTCCACCAGCCCGCTGATTATTACCGCAGGCAAATTCAAATCGCAGATTGTAAAGCCCCTTCGGATTCGACTCGGCATTTTTATAATCATCAGCGTTCTTCATCGTTTTGAACGAACCGCTCAATTGATGATCTTCGATTCGATAAAAATATTCGGTGCCGGCTTTCAAACCGTCGATCGTGGCAATGCCTGTATTATCGTGATCGATCGACGTCGTCAGAACGGGTGCTATTTTATCGAGCTTCTTTTCGTCCGTTCCATAGAAAATCCTAACATCACCAGACGTGTTGGTTCGCACCCAAACCGTCATCGAATGATCGGTTGGACGACCGAGCATCGGGCCGTGAGTGACTCGAACAATTCGAGGTTCAACATCCTGCGCGACGATCGAAGTGATCGAGAGACACAGGCCAAAAAGTAATAGGGTATTTTTCGTAATCATTCTTGATTCAGGTCGCACCATTCATAACGTCTCTTCATGTCTAAATCACGTCCGAATATCATTTTCATCATCACCGATCAACAGCGCTTCGACACCATCAACGCGCTTGGCTTTCCGCATGTTGATACTCCAAATCTAGATCGGCTCGTTAACGAAGGAGTAACCTTTACCAACTGTCATGTCGCAGCGCCAAGTTGTGCGCCGTCGCGTGGAAGTTTGTTCGCTGGACAATACCCTCACACGACGGGAATTCTGAAGAACGCCGATCGCTGGACTCGCAGTTGGGTTTCGGATTTATCTGAGTCCGGTTACCACTGCGTGAACATAGGAAAGATGCATACGTTCCCGTTCACGACACCCTGCGGATTCACTGAGCGCTACGTCGTCGAAAACAAAGATCGCTATCTCGAAGGGCGCTATTTTTTTGATGAGTGGGACAAGGCGCTGGCCGCTCGGAATTTGATAAAACAGCAGCGCGAGCAGTATCGACAGCGAACTGACTATTCGGAAAAACTGGGCGCATTCACCTGGGATCTCCCGGCTGAAACCCAATCGGATAATTTCGTCGGTGGGATGGCCAAGTGGTGGCTCGAAACACATCCAAAAGAAGATCCGCTTTTTCTTCAAATTGGGTTTCCCGGACCGCATCCGCCCTATGATCCAACGCCAGAACATTTGGAAAAATACGAGGATCGCGACATCGAGCTTCAACCCGTTTTAGAAAGCGATACCGAAGGCCAACCAGAAGCCTATAAGGGAATGCGAGTTCACAATGTCGAAGTCGATCACGATTCGGTCGTTCACAAATTGGATCCGACCGAGGAGCAGCGACTCGATCAGCGACGTCATTACATGGCGAACATGACCATGATCGATGACCAAATCGGAACGATTCTCGAGACCCTCGAAACAGAAGGGTATTTAGAAGACGCAATTGTCGTTTTCGCGAGCGACCACGGAGATTGTCTCACCGATCATGGTCACTCCCAGAAATGGACGATGTACGAGCAAGTCACCAATATTCCGATGATCGTCTGGTCGCCCAATCGAAAGCTGGGGGATTCACCCGGGCAGAAGATTGACGGCCTCGTTTCGCTTTTCGACATCGGGCCGACAATTTTGGAGTGGGCCGGCTGCGATATTCCCGATCACTTTTCCGCTGAATCACTCTCCCCCGTTTTGGATGCAAACGATGAAACATGGAAGGGGAGGACTCACGTTTTTTCCGAACAAGTCCGCGACGGCAATTTCACTACCGCCGATTACCAAACCATGGTTCGAACCGAAGACTGGAAGCTCGTTCAGATTATTGGAAGTGATGCGATTGACGGAGCCACCGAAGGTTTGTTGTTCGATCTCAAATCCGATCCAGGCGAGCAAAACAATCTTTGGGAATCTCAAGAGCATGGCTCGAAAAAATCCGAGCTACTCAATGCGATTCTCGAATGGAGAATTCAAACGACGCGTCAGACTTCGAAGTGGTCCGAGTTGAATCGGTAAAAAAGACTTTGAAACTGGCGTAGTTTTACAACATTAAAGAAGAATTGACTATGGGAGATTGGGGAGACGGTGTTCTTGAAACGATAGCGCTCAAAATGAGTTCATGCTCACGTTTGATGAATTGCTCATGCGCTTGCGCCGCGCAGTTGACCAGAATGACCCAGAGGGAGTTCGTGTGTTGGCCCACATGGTTGGACTCGTTGCAGCTGGATGTTCGCCACATGACTCCTACTCGGAAGAGAACGCCTTTGATTGGCAGAAGAGAGCCATCGCTTCTCTTTTAAAACGTTGCACTGAGCTTGACGAAAAATACGTCGAGCACTGTTTAACCGGCTTCAAGTCATCGTTCAAAGCCGTTTTTAAAAATGCTGCTCTGAAAAACGAATCCGAAACTGTTCCAGAGGATTTTGAATTTCGATATGCGATATGGATTCGGTTCCAGGAGGAAATAGATGCAATCGACCACTACACCATTTAGACCGAGGTAAGGCAAAATCCGACAACATATTGCTCTGAACCAACCTACTGGGATTCCATTCGCGAGGAGATGGGCAATGAAACCTAAGTTCTACGAAGCACCATGGTGCGCTCGACGAATCAATAGGGTCTGTTCGAAAAACCGAAAATGCGTTTCACGAAGCAACAGTATACGTTCGATGAACGCACCCTATTGGTTCGATTCAGCGCGCGGTGATGCGGCGGAAGTGAATCCGGCTGAGTGAGGGATCAATCGATGAATAGAAATCAATCAACACATCGATCTTCTGATCAAGAAGGGGATGCCGAGCGCAGTATTTCCATATGTTGGGGTTGGTAAACAGATGGGCGGCAGTTTCGTTTACGTCCTGCTCGATCGAAACGCAGTTGTAGCGCGTTAAAAACCCCTCAGCCATGAGTTTATCATTTAGCTCGAGTAGACTGCTTCCGTCGCCGCCGGTTCGCTTTTGTTCTTCGCCAAGAAGTTTGGTCGCTTCGGATTGCCCACCGTGGGAATCCTCGATCACACCGTTGGAACGATACTTGAAATCCGGAGTATTCGCTGCCCGCCACCGGCGATCATCGAATTTATTTTCGTAGGTCTGGAGAAGCACCGAAGAAAACTCGTGGTGAAAGCGCTGTTCGAATCCGCGATCATCGAAGGCAGGATCATACGCGAGGACGATGATTCGGGAGTGAGGCATGTAGGTGCCGCCATATTCGATCCCGTAGAATTCCAGAGAGCTCACAAGCCGGACGCCCTTCAGGTTTTTCCGAATCACTGAGCCAGGGTATTTAGAGAGCGCGTAGTTGATGATCCCTTCGGCTTTCTTTCTTGAAACGTTTGGGAGAGGAGAGATCCGAGCATTGATGGGCGCTTTTTGCCAATTCCGAGGGAGAAACGAAGTTGAATTCGGAAACGAAACCAACCCTGCTGAGACTTCCTGTTCCGGAAGGATCGCGAAGAGCGAGATCAGAAGTAGGATTAAATTCCGGCGAATCATTCAGTTTGAAAATTAGTGGGGCAGTATCGCAAATCGAACGACTTTAATCAAGCTCCTTGCGAATGCCTTTCGACCCACACCGAAAGCAAACTGATGTCGGCTGGGGTGATTCCGGAAATGCGAGCGGCCTGACCGAGGGTTAGGGGACGAATTTCGGCAAAGCGCTGACGAGCTTCGGTCTTCAATCCGCGAACGGTTTCGTAATCAAACGAATCAGGGATCTTCTTTTTCTCCTGACGCCGGACTTTCTCAATCGTTTCCGTTTGGCGTTTGATGTAGCCCTCGTATTTCACATCGATCTCGATCAGTTCCCAGAGTTCGTCGGTGAACTTTGCGCGAATCGATTCATCAAACTTTTTCCACGTGGAATCCGGACGGCGGAGCCATTTCTCGCAACTCTGGCTGTCGGCGTAGTGAGTCGTCGCGAGAAGCTTTCGTCCTTCTGCGATGATCTCGACTTTCGATTCGGTTTTCGAAACTCGGTCTTGGGAAACCATTCCGAACTCGTTCGCCTTTTTCGTGAGCCGCTGGTCGGCATTATCATGACGGAGGAGAAGGCGGTATTCGGCACGACTCGTGAACATTCGATAGGGCTCAGTCGTTCCTTTTGTCACGAGATCATCGATCATCACGCCGATGTAGGCTTCATCACGACCAAGGACGAACTCAGGTTTCCCGGCAGCTTTGAGTGCAGCATTTGCTCCGGCAACCAATCCCTGACCCGCGGCTTCCTCGTAACCGGAGGTTCCATTGATCTGACCCGCGAAGTAGAGACCAGAGACTCGTTTGGTTTCGAGAGTCGGGAAAAGCTGCGTTGGATTGCAGTAATCGTATTCAACGGCGTAGCCAGGGCGAACGATCTCTGCATTCTCCAATCCATCGATGGAACGAATGAAATCGTATTGCACATCGAAGGGCAGGGAAGTCGAAACGCCGTTCACATAATATTCCCGCGTCTGGTATCCTTCCGGCTCGAGGAAGATCTGATGACGATCCTTTTCCGCGAATCGAACGACCTTGTCTTCGATCGATGGACAATAGCGTGGCCCCTGACCTTCGATGATCCCGGCGAACATGGGAGACTTGTCGAGATTGTTTCGAATGACATCGTGAGTCTTCGCATTCGTGAAAGAGATCCAACACGGCAATTGTTCCACGTGGAACATATTCGAATTGTATTTGTTCAGGGTAAAAATCTCACCCTCATCTTCTCCACCCATCAGTTCCGGCATGAAGCTGAAATGCGCGGGAGGGGAGTCGCCCTCCTGCCGTTCGCATTTTGAGAAATCAATCGAACGGCCATTCAAACGGCAAGGCGTCCCGGTTTTAAATCGCGCGATCTCGAAACCCAATTCGTTAAGGTGATCACTAATCGTCGAAATCGCATCACCCATTCTGCCACCCTTTTGATTCTGCATTCCAACATGCATCAAACCGCGCATGAAGGTTCCGGTCGTGATGATTACCGATGCACCGTTATAGCGAACTCCAAGATTCGTTTCGATTCCCTTGATCTCATCATCTTCGACAATCAGGCGTGAAACATTTCCCTGGTGAAGATCGATTCCTTCGAACGATTCGATCTCGTTCTTCATTCGAAACTGATAGGCCTTCTTGTCGCATTGCGCACGAGGAGCACGAACACTCGGTCCCTTTCCCGCATTCAGGATCCGAAACTGCAAACCCGTGGCGTCCGTATTCAATCCCATGACTCCACCAAGCGCGTCAATCTCCCGAACCATGTGTCCTTTTCCTAATCCACCTATCGCCGGGTTGCACGACATCTGACCAACCGTATCAAGATTCTGAGTCAAGACAGCCACTTGCGCACCGACTCGAGCAGCAGCGAAAGCAGCTTCGACGCCAGCATGCCCGGCGCCGACAATAATCACATCGTAGTTTTTTGGATAATTAAACATCACGGAAAAGTGAAATGTTCCACGTGGAACAACTTGGGGTGTCGCCGAAATTGCGAGAGCCGAAGATACGATTCATTGAGTCACCCCGCAAATTGTAGTGACCGAATAATCGCCTGAGATATTCTTTATCACATCCGATCAAGTAGTGTTTTGCCGAATGATCAGACAGAAGAACGAATCGAATGTCAAAGTTCCGCTTGGCGCTCTGAATGATGAACGGAACACCGAAAAGATTCCGGCTCAATTTGTGGAAGGGCAGCTAAATAGCTGATCCCGATGAAAGTAAAATTCAAATAAGAGGGGATTGTAACTGTATCCAAAATGTTCCATGTGGAACATTAACATTTTGAACTCGAACTCAGACCGTTCAAATACCTCCATCCCCAAATCACAGTGAATACAAGCAAAATGATCCGTTGGTAGATACGCAGGATCATCATTGATTTCGCTTCAATGAGCCTCTCGACTGAAAGGTCATCGATACTCCAACTCACAGCAAAGAATGAATAGCTGTGATCGGTTTCCATCGCGAAGGAGGTAAAAAACAGCCCCACTAAAATCCAGCCTCCCATCTTTCCAATCGCACACGAATATCGAATCACCGTTTTGTCTGCAAGGCTGCAAAGATACGTGAGCAAAATCACGCCAAACACCCAGGCGCTCCATGATTGAAGAAGCGAATCAAATACTGAAAATTCAGGCTCCCTCCATCACTCTATAGAAATATCGATACTCCCTGAGATCATTCAATGACGATCCGATCAAGAAGCAAATCGCTGTCATAACCACGATTGCACGCACCCGCCACTCTCTTCTGTCCGACTGCCATCCTTGATAAACGAAAAAAACCGCACAGCAGAAACCCAAAAAACCAACCAGCGCAGCCGCTGACGAATGGTTACCAATTTGACCTAGCAATTCAGACAATTTCTCAGACATTCCCATTTTCAATTTCAACGGCCATACGCTACCATGGCCGCTCTTTCCAAGCTCCAAACATGGCAACGAAATCCAAACCGAAATCCAGCGCGTCTGAGTATGCTGACGCGGACATCAACAAGTCTCTTTCCGCTGAGGATAAGATCGAATTCCTCCGCAAGATGCTCCGCATCCGCCGATTCGAACAAGAGTCGTTAAAGAACTATCAGGTCACCAATAAATCGGGTGGCAGTAACATCGGTGGATTCCTTCACGTTTACATCGGTCAGGAATCAATCGCCGTTGGAACAATTTCACTCTGCGGCGAAAACGATCACGTTATCACTGCGTATCGCGACCACGGCCACGCGCTGACGGTCGGGATGAACATGAACGAATGCATGGCGGAGCTTTTCGGAAAAGCGACGGGCTGCTCGAAAGGTAAGGGCGGTTCGATGCACTACTTTGCACCGGATAAAAATTACTGGGGTGGACACGGAATTGTTGCCGGACAAACTCCTCTCGGTGCCGGTCTTGCCTACGGACTCAAATACAAGGGTCTCAAAGGTTGCTGCCTTTGTTATCTTGGCGATGGAGCGATTAACCAAGGCGCATATCACGAAGCGCTCAACTTGGCAGAGCTTTGGGATTTGCCAGTCATCTACATTATCGAGAACAATGGTTACTCGATGGGAACTTCTCAGGAGCGATCATCGGCTCATTCAGAAAAAGGTCTTGCTGCTCGTGCTGAAGCTTATGGAATGGAATGGGATGTGATCAACGGAGAAGACATTTACGAAATTCGCGCGAAGACTCAAATCGCTGTGAAGCGAGCTCACGAAGAATGCCGCCCGACGATTCTCGAAATCAAAACGTATCGTTGGGAAGGTCACTCGATCGCTGACGCTAATAAAGAGAAGTACCGAACCAAAGAAGAGATCCAAAAATTTAAAGACGAACACGATCCGGTTCAAGTTTGGAAGAAGGCCATGCTCGAGGAAGGCGTCATCACTGAAGACGACTTCAAACAGATTAATAAGGAAGCAGGGGAAGAAGCCAAAGCCGCTTCGAAGTTCGCGGACGAAAGTCCGTTTCCAGAAGTATCCTCCATCCAGGACGACATTTATTGGGAAGTGGATAACAACACCGAAGCCGGGAGAACAGGCCGCCATTTCTTCCACGATTAAGCCGAACAGAAAACACCGATTAACGAGCCAACACTGTTGCTTCGATGAACGGATACTATTGATTCGAAATCTTAACTTTCTCGAAAAATGCCAAGAAAAATTACCTACCGCAAAGCTCTCAACGAAGGACTCGATGAAGAGCTCGCCAACGACGACAACGTCGTAATCATCGGTGAAGAAGTTGCCGAATATAACGGCGCTTATAAAGTGACCGAAGGACTCTGGGACAAGTGGGGCGACAAGCGTGTTGTCGATGCTCCGATCTCAGAGGCTGGATTTATTGGAATGGGCATCGGAGCTTCGATGCTCGGAGTTCGTCCAGTGATGGAGCTGATGTTTTTCTCATTCGCCTACGTTGCTTTTGACCAGATGATGAACAACGCGGCGACCTGCCGATACATGTCTGGTGGATTGATCAATGTCCCAATCGTAGTTCGTGGACCTGCGAACGGCGGTACGAATGTTGGAGCGACTCACTCTCACACTCCGGAGAATATTTTTGCCAATATGCCCGGCCTTAAAGTGGTCAGTCCATCGACCGCTTACGATGCAAAAGGACTCATCAAAAGCGCTATTCGCGACAACGATCCCGTCTACTTTATGGAGAGCACGGTTCTCTACGGACAAGAATGGGAAGTCCCTGAAAACGACGAAATCGAAGGCGGTGAACTGCTAATCCCACTCGGTTCGGCTGACATCAAAAAAGAAGGAACGGACATCTCATTGATTGCTCACGGACGGGCAGTCATCACGGCCTTGGAAGCTGCTGAAATACTTTCAGCGGAACACGGAATCAATGCAGAGGTTGTTGATTTACGTTCAATTCGACCGCTCGACGAACAAACCATTCTTGAATCGGTGAAGAAAACAAATCGCGCCGTTTACATTGAAGAGAACAAACCTTTCTGCGGAGTGGGTGCCCAAATCGCATCGATGATTCAGGAAAAAGTATTCGATTATCTCGATGCTCCGGTGCTTCGAATTTCGAGTATGGATTCACCAGCGATCTATTCTCCACCGCTTGAAAAAGCGCAGATTCCCGACGCTGCATTGATCGTGAAAAAGGCTTTGTCGATCTGTTAATCGCATCCCGCAGCTTTCCAAATTTAGAGAGCGGCCTCGAAGAAATTCAAGGCCGCTTTTCTGTGCACTAACAGAACCTTATTTGGTTCGGTGACAAATGGAATCCCTTGCAACCGTTTTTTATTTCGAGTTCCCCTTAAGGTCGGGCAGGAGCCTTTTGTAATAGCCGCGCAAATCAAGATTCTCAGTTTCCTTTGCGCTCTGCTTCACCGTTTCAACCGGAATAACTTCCTTATCCACTAACCATTTGAGATTGTCATATTTGAATGGTGGGTCATCGTCACTTTAACGCACCGCGATTGGAAGCGGCGGAGCGATTAGGATCAGAATCTCCTTATGGAGATCAGCTGCGACAGGAATGAACAACTCTTTAAATGTCGGAGATTCGTATTTCCCACCCTTCATCCATGGAACATGGGGACCTGTATTATCGACCAAGTCATCTAGAAGGCCACAAGTTCCGATAATAGAAACCAAACGTACGATGATGACCAAAGGTGTTTTCACTTGAGAAGCGTGTCCAAAATCGCGAAAAACAGCAATCAATCTGAAGATTTTTGAAAACTGTAAATCTTTTCACTGGACAAACGAACAGTTGTGAGTATTTTCAGTAATTGTAAATCCCAATTGTAAAATCATGGTCGAACTGCTATCTCCTAACACATCCGAAGAAACTTCCGCGAAGGAAGCCAGCACTGAAAAAACAACTGCTGCAAAATCCAAAAAGAAACCGACTGCAAAGTCGACATCCAAGGCAACTAAATCTGCCGCATCTACTTCCCGCACAAACAAACCCATGGCCTCCAAATCATCCAAAGAGAAAAATCCTCTCATCGAGGCTCGTGCTAAGAATCTCGATCTTGCGATTTCCCAAATTCAGAAGGACTACGGCGAAACTGCTATCATGCGTTTGGGTAGCGATACCCGCATCGATGTCGAAACCATTCCCACTGGTAACTTAATCATCGACCGCGCTCTCGGAGCCGGTGGTTTCCCCCGTGGCCGTATTGTTGAAGTCTATGGACCTGAGTCATCAGGAAAAACGACACTTACACTTACCGTCATCGCCCAGGCGCAGAAAGCCGGCGGAATGGCCGCATTTGTTGATGTTGAGCACGCGCTTGATCCCAAATATGCTCGCACACTCGGTGTGAATCTCGAAGAGCTCCTTATTTCGCAGCCGAGTTCAGGAGAAGAAGCCCTTCGTATTGTCGAGACTCTAGTACGTTCAAATGCATTAGATGTCATCGTTCTCGACTCGGTCGCCGCTTTGGTTACCAAACAGGAACTCGACGGAGAAATCGGTGACACCACCGTTGGAGCGCAAGCTCGTCTCATGAGTGCCGCGATGCGAAAGCTGACCGCGATGATTGCGAAGGCTCGGACCGTTTGTATTTTCACCAACCAGATCCGTGAAAAAATCGGGGTGATGTTCGGCAGCCCCGAAACGACTCCCGGTGGACGTGCTCTTAAATTCTACAGTTCCGTTCGTTGCGACATTCGCCGCATCGGAAGTATCAAGTCGTCTGATGGCAGCGTTATCGGCAATCGGACCCGAATCAAAGTCGTAAAGAACAAAGTCGCTCCTCCGTTTGGAGAAGCCGAATTCGACATCATGTATGACGAGGGAATCTCCGCTGTGGGATCTCTTCTCGATCTTGCAATCGAACACGATGTTCTTCAGAAGCGGGGCTCATGGTTCTCTTATAAGGGCACTCAGCTCGGACAGGGACGTGATGCAACCAAAGTGGCGCTGAAGGCGGACACAGAAATGTATGGGGAAATCGAGATACTTGTGAAAGCGAAGATGGATGGCACTGCCGAAGAGGAAGAGCCGGAAGCAGACGCAGAAGCGTGATTCCAAAGATAATTACGAACGCTCTGCAATCGGAATGATCGGCTGATCTTCAGTTGGACCTGAGTAATAAGTCAGCGGACGATAGAGACGATTGTCATCAAGCTGTTCAAGCACCTGGGCTGTCCAACCAGCCGCACGTGAAATCGCAAAAATCGGAGTGAACAGATCCGTTGGAATCCCCAGCGAATAATAAACCGTCGCAGAATAAAAATCGACATTCGCATTCAAGCCCTTGCGCTCACGCATCAACTCCGCAATCCGTTCGGACATCCTCAGCCATTTTGATTCGCCGAGTTCTTCAGTCAGCTTAATCGCCATCTTCTGAAGATGCGGCGCGCGTGGGTCGAGCACCTTGTAAACGCGGTGTCCGATTCCCATGATCTTCTTCTTTTTCTTCAGACAATCTTCAACGTAAGCATCAACCTTATCTTCGCTGCCGATTTCATGAAGCATCTGAATCACACCTTCGTTAGCGCCACCGTGAAGCGGTCCCTTAAGCGTTCCGATTGCAGAAGTGATCGCAGAGTAGATATCGGAAAGTGTCGCAATCGTAACCCGTGCGCTGAACGTCGAGGCATTCATGCTGTGATCCGCGTGAATGATATACGCGACATCGAGCGTCCTCACTGCCTCGGGACCGGGTTCTTCTCCAGTAATTGAATACAAAAAGTGAGCTGCCTCGCCCAAATCGCTCCGAACTGGTAGCGCTTCGAGTCCCTGACGGAATCGGTGGAAGTAAGCGACGATAAGAGGAATCTTCGCACAAATCGAAAGCGCACGGACTTCATTCAGAGCGCGATCCTGATAATTCCCTTTTGTGTCATAAAGGCCCAGCATACTCACTCCAGTCCGGACGACATCCATTGGAGACGCCTCCTTTGGCGCGCGCTTCAAAAACTCAATCACACCGTCCGGCAACTCACGCTGCGCGCGAAGGGCACCGGTCAATTCATCCAACTCAACCTGAGTTGGGAGTTTGCCACGGTGAAGAAGATGGAGCACTTCTTCGAAGGTAGTATGCTCAACCAAATCGGCGATGTTATAGCCCAGATAACGCAACACACCTTCTTCGCCCTTCACTTGAGAAAGTTTCGATTCATTGGCGATGACTCCTGCGAGTCCTTTTGCGTATTCTGGTGCTTCCGACATGGTATGGGTTGATTCGTAAAATTCCCTACGATTACTGGCTTTCAGAGGGGCGCTATTTTTAACGCAAAACCGACTGAAAGACCAATGAATTATTCGGACCGAAACGAGTAATCAGATCGATTTTGCCGAAAAGGGACTTTTTTTAAAGCAAACAAACTGAAACGTTTTATAGTTGTCGTCCAGAGGCTGCGGAATGGTGGCTTGCGAATTCCGCCAGGGCCGGAAGGCAGCAACGGTAGCCTGTTCATCATTGCCGCAGTCCTCTGGACTTTTTTACGATTCGACAGAGTCCGATCGTTTCATAAAAATATCTCTGGCGCGGAAGCCATCCGAAGTGAATTTTCCCGTGTGTTCCAGATCATCTTCAACGAAATCAGTGCGGCGGAAATTTCTCAACTTCCGACAATGACCCAACTCGAAGTTCTTAATGAATTTCAAGTTTCACCGGCCGACCTCGAAAAACTCGACGGCGACGAAAACGAGGAAGCGCCCTTTGGAAAGATCGCACGCGACGGCGAGACGCTTTTTCGATTCCGCGCAAAAGATGTCCGCATCTACTTTGAAGTTTCCAATGACAACAAGGCCGTGATCGTCCACCGGGTATTGAACAAAAATACGTATCAGGATTTTCTCTACCGAACCAATCTCCCAGTCGGAGAAGATGAAGCTCTCAGTGAATCCAAACAATTTTGGGAATTGATCGAGGAAGGTGAGAATGCTCGTCGCGTCTAACAATCATGGGCTTCCTTAAACGCACCCAAACTGACGAGCTTTTTCGTCGGGAACAATTTCCCTGTCTCCAAAACGATCGGATTTTTTTGGCACACGCTGCAGTTACCGCGGTTCCAAAACTGGTAACCGACACGATGAACGAATTCAATCGCGCCGCCTCCACAGGCGAAGTCGATTACACGGATCTTCTCATCAACCAAATGGACGCAGCCCGCGAAACCTGCGCGAAGATCATCCACGCGAAGCCAAACGAAATTGCACTACTCGGTCCAACTTCACTCGGCCTCAGTTTGGTCGCCAATGGACTCAACTTCAAAGAAGGTGACGAAATCATCTGCTATCTCGATGATTATCCGGCCAACGTTTACCCGTGGAAAAATCTTGAGAAATTACACGGAACCAAAACGATTTTTCTAAAACCGGAGGAACCCGGAACGATCACGCCTGAATTGGTTGAGGCAGCGCTGACTGAACGGACTCGCCTCGTGGCTCTCGCGTCTTGTCACTTCCTTACCGGCTACCGAATCGATTTCGACGCGATTGGTCAGCTCATCCACGAAAAATCTGAAGCACTCTTCTGCCTCGATGCCATTCAAACCGTGGGTGCTTTTCCGACCACGGTTGAACACGTTGATTTTCTATCCGCAGACTCCCACAAGTGGATGCTCGGCCCCATGACCGCCGGTATCTTCTATGTCGCTGAAGAACATTTCGATAAACTTCGTCCGTCACTCCTTGGAGCGTGGAATGTCCAATCCCCAAATTTCATCGCTCAGGACGCCGTCGATTTCGAATCCGGGTGCCGACGTTATGAACCCGGCGTCTTAAATGCTCAGGGAATCCTTGGAATGGATGCTGCTATAAGACTTCTCGACCAGGAAATCGGCATCGACGTTGTTTCCAAACGCCTACTCGAAGTTAAAACTCATTTCGTAAACGAGCTGACGGAACGCGGATTTGAAATCGCAAACGTCACCGACGGCCCCAATGCATCGGCGATCACCGCATTCACCAGTTCAGACCCTTTAAAATTGACCGAACTCTATCAAAACCTCCTGAATCGTGATGTGGTTGCCAGTTTTAGGCATGACCGCGAGAATATACCATTTGTTCGATTCAGCCCCCATTTTTACAATCACGAAGAAGATGCCGCACGAGTCTTTGAGATCATTGATTCGATTGCTTGACGCAAACCGTTTTAGCGGCTTGAATCGAACGGCTTCTTTTTGGATGGAAAGCCTCTGTTTTTTCACCGAACATCGCCAACAATCATCGCATTATGAATCTAGACGAAATCAAAAAAATCGTCGAGCTCATGGACGAACATGGGCTCTCTCAGTTTAAACTTGAGCAAGACGACACAAAGCTCGAACTAAAGAAAGGTGGCTACGAAGTCGCCGCTCAAGCAGTTCCCCAATTTGCACAGTATGCTCAAGCACCAGGACAAGGGGCTCAGGCACCAGCGGCCGCTCCTGTTGATGTGGATCCCGACGCACTTCCTGCTGGAGAGCAGGAAATCACGTCACCAATGGTTGGCACTTTCTACCTCGCTCCGAATCCTGAGTCTCCTGACTTCGTTCAAATAGGCAGCTCGGTTTCGGCAGAATCACCCGTTTGTATTATTGAGGCGATGAAGGTGATGAACGAAATTCAGGCCGAAATCGGTGGCGAAATCACCAAGATTCTTGTCGAAAACGGAACTGCGGTTCAATACGGTGAACCATTGTTCCGCGTGAAAACCGCGTAATTGTCCGCCTCTTCATTTCCCCTGCCTAAACCCGCGAACCACACCATGGCTCTCAAAATTCGCAATATTCTTGTCGCTAACCGTGGCGAAATCGCTCTGCGCGTCATTCGTGCAGCCAAAGAGCTGGGAATTCGCACCACCGCTGTTTATTCAGAGGCAGATGTTGATTCCATGCACGTTCAGCTCGCGGACGACGCGATCTGCATCGGCCCCGGACCGAGCACTCAAAGCTATCTGAAAATGGATTCCATCATGGCCGCGGCAGAAATTGCCAATGTCGATGCAATTCACCCCGGTTACGGTTTCCTTTCTGAAAATCCGCGCTTCGCTGAGATCTGCGAAAGCTGCAATGTGAAATTCATCGGACCCTCCGCCGAAATTATTCGGATGATGGGTGATAAAAACCAGGCCCGCGCCACTGCGCTTGCGCATGGGATTCCCGTTACTCCCGGGAGTGATGGAATCGTTGAGACAGAAGCAGAGGCTTTTAAAGTCGCCGAAGAAGTCGGATATCCCGTCATGATCAAGGCAAGTGCCGGCGGCGGTGGTCGTGGAATGCGGCCCGCTCTTAATAAAGCAACCCTTGGCTCAGCTTTTAACGCGGCCCGGAATGAAGCGATGGCTTGTTTTGGGTCTGACGAAGTCTATATCGAAAAACTGGTGGAAAATCCTCACCACATCGAATTTCAGATCGTGGCCGATTCACACGGCAATGCGATCGAACTTGGGGAACGGGACTGCTCAATGCAGCGCCGAAACCAGAAGATCATCGAAGAAACGCCTTCTCCGCTTTTGACGCCGGAGCTTCGTGAGCGGATGGCAAAAGCCTCTGTCGATCTGATCAAAGCGATCGGATACGAGAACTGTGGAACGATCGAGTATCTTGTCGACGACGAGGAGAATTTCTATTTCATGGAGATGAATACTCGGATTCAGGTCGAGCACCCCGTTACTGAAGAAGTTCGTGGCTGCGATTTGATCAAAGAGCAAATTCGAGTCGCTGCCGGAGAGCCACTTTCGGAGCATGTTCTCAATAGTGTTCCACGTGGCCACTCCATTGAGTGCCGAATCAATGCGGAAGATCCTTATCGTAATTTCGCTCCGAGTCCGGGTAAAATCGATCTCTATTACGCGCCAGGTGGACGAGGTGTCCGCGTTGATACCCACGTTTATTCGGGATACGAGGTGCCACCGCACTACGATTCTATGATTGCCAAGCTGATTGTTTACGGAGCCCGTCGCGATATCGCGATTGCCCGCATGAAGCGTGCCTTGAATGAATTTTTGATCGAAGGAATCAAAACGACGATTCCTTTTCAGTTGGAAGTCATCGATCACGCCGCATTTAAGAATGGCAACTACAGCATTCGCTGGGTCGAAGACTATCTCGCTTCCAAAACTGGAAAGCCTGAGGCTTCCAAAATGGAATCGCCCGAGGAATAAACATTCCACGATCCAATAGGGTTGATTCATCGAACATACCCTATTGGTTCGAAAAACTGCCCCATGATTCGTTTTCAGCCAATCTATCAAATGCGAGTTTGGGGTGGTCGAGAGTTGGAAACCTCGTTTGAACGCAAGCTTCCAAATCAGGAAGAACCCTTTGGGGAGTCGTGGGAGATTTCCGCTCGCAGCGAAGCTGATTCCATCGTAATCAGCGAAGGCACGTGGCACGGAAGGACTCTCACCGATTTGTGGAACGATTCGTCCAGCCGATCGGAAATTTTCGGCGCGAACGCCCCACAAGGAGATCGCTTCCCCCTTTTATGCAAAATCCTTGATGCGAGGAACCGCCTTTCCATTCAAGTTCATCCGCCGGCAAAAATTGCGGCCGAAATGGGAGGCGAACCCAAGTCTGAAACGTGGTTTATCGCCAAAGCCGACCCTGGAGCCGAAATTTACGTTGGCGTGAAAAGCGGCGTTACCCGTTCAAATTTCGAAGCCGCTCTAAAAGACGGCACCGTTGATGATTGTGTGCATCGCATTCCCGTTTCAGCGGGAGAACATATTTTTATTCCAAGCGGGCGACTCCATGCGATTGGTGCCGGTTTAGTGATTTACGAAATCCAGCAAAACTCCGACACGACCTACCGGGTCTTTGATTGGAATCGCGTTGGCATGAATGGAAAGCCTCGCGATCTTCATATCGAAGAATCCCTTCGCTGCATCGATTTTGAGGATGTCGAACCCTCGATGGATTCAGCCGTCGGCACTCTGATTTGTAAATGCGACTATTTCCGGATGGAGCAGCATTCCATAAAAAATCTCGAAGAGTTCAACGCCGCAATCAGCAATCGATTTGCGATTATCACCGTTGTTTCCGGCGCCATTGGCGATTGCACAAAAGGTGACTTTTTCATCGCGCCTGCAGGAAGTCCGCTCAGCGAAATCTCCGCGGACGCCAAAATTCTTTTGACCACCTGGCCAGCCGTTGCTTAAGCGCTGCCGAGACGCTCGCCTTGGTAAGTTCCCGCTTCGATAGACTGGGTCCACGCATCATTCGCGAAATACCATTCGATGGTGCGGCGAAGTCCGCTTTCAAAATTCTCCTGCGGTTCCCATCCCAATTCGCTTTCAATTTTCGAGCAGTCAATCGCATAACGCTTGTCATGGCCGGGACGATCCGTCACATATGTAATCAGTTCATCCGCTGTCCGCGTTTCCCCGTCGGGTAGCAGATCATTCACGATTTCAATGATCGCTTTGACCACGTCGATGTTTTTCATCTCACACTTTCCGCCAATATTGTAGACCTCGCCGAGACGTCCTTTCACCAACGAAACAGTCAACCCGCGACAATGGTCTTCGACAAACAACCAGTCGCGAACATTGGAGCCATCGCCATAAACCGGAAGCTTCTCTCCCCGACGCGCCTTCGCAATGATCAGAGGAATGAGTTTTTCAGGAAACTGGAAGGGGCCGTAGTTGTTGGAGCAATTTGTGGTCACCACCGGCATCCCGAACGTGTGAAAATAAGAGCGAACCAAGTGATCACTTCCCGCCTTTGACGCAGAGTAGGGGCTGTTTGGGGCATACGGCGTCGTCTCCGAGAACGCTGGATCATCTGTTTCCAGAGATCCGTAAACCTCATCGGTCGAAATGTGGAGAAAACGGTATTCATCTTCCGATTTCCCATCTGCCTTCAATTTTTCGAAATGATTCCGTGCCGCATGAAGCATCTGGAATGTCCCTACAAAATTAGTCATGATAAATTCTTCCGGCGCGTCAATTGAGCGATCGACATGGGACTCAGCAGCAAGATGCATCACGTGTGAAATATCATGATCTGCAAAAATTTCGGCGAGCGCCACAGCATCGCAAATATCAGCTTGAACAAAGGTGTGACGGGCATCTGCCTCAAGTGACGTCAGATTCTCTGGATTTCCCGCATAGGTCAGCTTGTCGAGATTTACTACCTTTTCGATCTCGATTCCGAGCTCTGATTCCGCTTTTCCAAGCAAGTAATGAACGAGGTTTGAACCAATGAAGCCAGCTCCGCCAGTAACTAAAATACGCATTCCCATAATCTGTCTGTGTTTGTGAAAAGCAGAACTCTAGCGTTTCAACCGCGTCGCTCAACCTGGAGTTTGGCGGAAGATCCGCGCCAGTTGCGAATTCAGTTCAAGCCGCTCAAAAGCTCTTCTGCCGTGCGACTCCAATAGGGAATGGACGCCTCCAACAATTCCGGTGCCTGTAGAAGCGTTTCCCGATCTTTTCGATCTATTTCACTGAACAAAAGCGTGATCTCTTGGACCAGCTGCCCACTCCGGGTAACGCGTGGTTTCGATCCCACAAGGATCGCTTCTACACTGATAAATCTGGATTTTTCAGACCTTGAATCAACGTTCACATGAAATCCCAATGCCATGGTGGTACCAATATCAAAATTTCGTTCGGATTCTAAAACGATTCCATGTTCGTTTACCCTAACTAACTGAAAAGGAGGTCGTGACGCGTTTCGTGGAGAAAACTCAGAAGAGGGGAGGTAAGAGTCCAAAGGCTGCATCAGGGTAAAAATACTGCCAGAATTTAGACCTGTCAAATGTACCACCTAAACTTTGGAGTTTTCTCAGAATCGAAAATATACAACTTTTGAACTCCAAAATTAGTCCTGCTTTCCCTTGTCTTCAGGCGTTCCAACGTGTTTTGTTGCAATCCAAATTGCCATGCACGCCCAGGACATTTTTTCCAAATACCAAACGACTTTTTCGTTCGAGTTCTTCCCCGCAAAAACCGAAGCAAGCGCCGCAGCTCTGTATTCTACGATTGCAGAACTCGAACCCTACAAACCGTCCTTCGTCAGCGTGACTTATGGAGCGGGAGGATCAACCCGGGATCTGACTAATGATTTGGTAGTGAAGTTAAAGGAAACCACCTCGCTCGATCCAAGTCCTCATCTCACCTGCGTTTGTCATCAGGAGGATGAAATCCACTCGATCATTGAGCGCTATGCCGCCTCAGGAGTCAGCAATATTCTTGCCCTCGGCGGTGATCCTCCACACAACCTCGCAGATTACGATCGCTCTCAAGATGCGTTTCAACACGCTGCCGGGCTGGTTAAATTCATCAAAAAATTTAACGAAACCGGTGCTCATCCAGACCCACGTGGTTTTGGCATTGGAGTTGCCGCATTTCCTGAAGGGCACCCGACGACCCCGAATCGTTTGAAGGAAATGGACTATTTGAAAGCAAAAGTCGATGCCGGGGCGGACTACATCGTCACCCAACTGTTTTTCGACAATCACGATTTCCACGATTTCCGGGATCGTTGCCGACTCGCCGGAATCGACATTCCGATCATCGCCGGAATCATGCCTATCGTGACCAAAAAAGGGATGGACCGCATGGCTGACCTCGCTGCCGGCGCTCACTTCCCTGCCAAACTGCTCCGCTCACTGGACCGAGCAGGAGACGAATCCGAGCGCGTCGAGCGAGTTGGAATCGATCACGCAACCGAGCAGTGCCTCGACCTACTCGAAAACAAAGTCGATGGCATTCATTTTTACACACTGAATAAATCCCGGGCAACGCGGGAGATTTACGCCAACCTCGGCATGGAAAACACTGAGGCGAATCTGAAATGAAACCGCCCTCAGGTTCAAAGCCCGACCGTTTTCCGTGGCGATTCGGATTTTACCTTATTGTCTTTTTCTATCTCGCCGGAGACCTTTATTTTTTCAAAGGCCCGATTCGGCAAGCAATCGACGCCCGAAAAGAAAACGCGCTGCAAAATGCCCCTGATCAAAGTCAGTGGTTGGCAATCGTAAATCAGGAACCAATCACCAAGCGGCAGGTCGACGTCGCATTGATGCAACACTTGTTTAGCAGAGGCCGGGACATCGACCAGCTGTCCGAAAAAAATGAGCAAATCCTTCGGTTCACCGTTCTTCAGGAATTGATCAATGATGTCCTGATTCAGCAATACTCTAGGGGCGCAAAATTCGAAGCTCCCCGGGCCGAAATAGACGATTTCATCGTCTATTTCGAATCTCAATTTGAGACCCCGGAAGAGCTCGAATCAAGGTCAGAAGAGCAAAAGCTCACTACCGAGGACAGGCACGAAGCGCTGGCCGATGTCGTAAATCAAAAGCGGTGGATCGACAGTCGGATCGGAAAAGCCGTGGAAGTTACCGATGAAGAGGCCAGTGCCTGGTTCGAAGAGAATCGCGAAAAAGGGGAGGGGTTCACAAATCCGGAGCGATTTCGCGCACGTCATATTTTCATCAGCACCGTCATTGATGACGGTCCCGAACGTTTTTCGCTGATCCGCGGAATTCACGAAAAGATCACAGTACAGAAAGCCGATTTTGCGGCCATGGTCCTGCAATACTCAGAAGATCAGCGAACCAAAAAACTCGGAGGTGATCTCAATTGGTTCACCGAAAATCGGATGCCGGATGATTTCTTCCGAAAGGTCAAAATGCTGAATGTGGGAGAGATCAGCGAGCCTTTCTTAACCAAAATCGGTTGGCACATCGTCCAGCTCATTGAGAAAAAACCTGCGGAATTACTGAACTTCGAAACGCTGAAACCGGAGATCGTCGCTCGTCTAAAATCGGAACGTCAAAGCGCCCGCGTCAAAGAGCTTTATTTGAAACTTCGGCGAGTTGCTTCGATCAAAGTTTTCACGGACCGACTTTAGTAGGTTTTTCGATCCAACAGTATTGATCCGCTAATCTATCGCGTTCTCAAAGGCATCAGCGGAATCCTTCCCAATCGACTCCGCGAAATGATCATCCCCTTTTACATCGGTGAGATGAAAATTATTGCTCGCAAGTCGGAGAATAAAAAATTACCATATTTTTTATAAAAGAATTTGTGAAATTATAATGTTTTATTATATTTTTTATAAATTTTGTAGTTTTTAATATATTGTCCCCGGCTTCTGATCACATGGTTTCACTCATCAAAAATCCAATCAATCCGTATTCCTTCAATGATGCACGGGTCATTCCTCCGACTCTCCCGAAGGTCATGTCGGTGGTTGGAACCCGGCCAAAAGCCCGTCGGTTGGCGCGGTCCAGGCTTCAGTTTCTCGCAGAAAACGGATATCAATACGATGGCTCGATTTTCCCTTCCTGCACCGGACCGCTCGCCCGGCTTTACTACTTTGCCACGTCCAGTCTGAATCGCGAAGAACGCGATCAGCGAAGCAATCATTACGGAAGTTGGAAAGACGCGTTTCGCCCACTGAAACCATTTTTCTGGAAGTGGGATGGGTCGCCTGACCTTCTAGAATTGCCGGTCACGACCTGCCCGATTTTCCGAACTCCGCTGCACGCCAGCTATCTCCAATTTCTGGCAAAATTCTCCAACTTTGCAGCCAAAACCTATTTTAAATGCGCACTCACACTTTGCCGGATGTCCGGCGTCGCCTCGTCCTTCCTCCTCCATCCGACCGACTTTCTCGGCGCCGAAGACGCCCCGGACCTCGATTTCTTCCCGGCAATGGATCAGGCAGCTGATATAAAGCTCGAACGCATCACCACCTTTCTAACTGATTTTTCCAAACGCATCGACGTCCTACCCATGGGCGAATACGCGAAGCGACACCACGATCTTCAGCCATTTCGCGATAGGCTGTGGGCATCTCACGCGATTTCTCGGGAGCACCGTCGAACAAATGCCAAAACGGGCAGTTGCCTTCCGACACAGCGGCGGGACAAATCATGAGCACTTCAGGGGATGAGTGGGAAGTGCCGGCATCAACATCAACCAACGCGGCGACGGCATGAGCAATGGTTGTCGCGCTGTGATTCATGTGGCTCTTCAAATCGTTTGTGCCAAGCATGATGATCACAAAATCGAGCGGCTTTTGGGATTCCAAAACCACAGGCAGGTGATCGAGCCCGCATTTCGAGACGCTGGTCTCAAATGGATCATCCCAAGCCGTCATCCGTCCATTCTGAGCTTCTTCAATAATGATAAAGCCTCACCGAGCGACGTTTTTAGAATGCCTGGCCATCGAACATCCGGCGCATAACGCTCACCCTCAGAACCGGGGATAAAACCCCACGTATTGAAATCTCCGAAGCAGAGAATGGTTTGGCTCATGGAGAAACGATGCCCACTAAATGAAGTTTAATCAAACCTCTATCGAGCGGGCTCAGCCGTAGCGCTTTTGATCGTATACGGCAAAAATCCCCGACTCTGCACGACTGACGGATTCTCACCCATTCGCCGGCAGCGTTTCGCCTGGTTGAAGCAATGGAGGGTCACACTGCACTGTTTCCGGATATTTGATTCCGCATCCCGTGTTGAGAAGTACCACACGTTCGTCGGATTGAATCCAACCATCGGCGAAAAGTTTCTGGGTTGCGGCCAGCGTTGCTGCACCTTCAGGACAGACAAATGCACCTTCGACAGACGCCAAAAGGTTTTCGGCCGCAAGCGTGTCTTCATCCGTGATGGCTATCGCGCATCCATTCGTTTCGTAAACGGCTTCAAGCACAAGGAAATCACCAATCGCTTTGGGAACCGTAATTCCAAACGCACACGTCCCAGCATTGTCCCAGAATTCAGATTCCTTTGCCTTCGCCTCCCATGCCCGCACAATCGGAGCGCAGCCGGTGGCTTGGACAGCAACCAATCGAGGCAGGTCCCCTTCCAGCCATCCAATTTCTTTGAGCTCGTTCAGTGCTTTGTAGATTCCGATGATCCCTACACCGCCGCCGGTTGGGTAAAGAATCACGTCAGGCATTTCCCAACCAAATTGCTCGGCAAGCTCAAGTCCCATCGTCTTCTTTCCCTCAATTCGATACGGCTCCTTCAGGGTGCTGGCATCATACCATTCGTTTTCCTTCACTGCCTGCGCCACAATCTTGCCCGCATCACTGATCAATCCGTCGACTAAATAGAGAGTCGCACAGCCAATCGCGCATTCGCTTCGAGGAATCGACGGAGCATCTTTCGGCATAACCACGACGCATTCGATCCCTGCCTTGGCGCAATATAAGGCCCAGGCACCCCCAGCATTGCCGTTGGTCGGCATGGCGAGAGTTTTCACGCCCAGCTCTTTGGCGCGCGAGACTCCCACGGCTGATCCTCGAGCTTTAAACGTTCCGGACGGAATGATTCCCTCATCTTTCAAAAACAAATTCGTCATCCCGATTTCCGCACCAAGACGATCGAGCTTGAGAAGCGGCGTCATTCCTTCCCCCATCGTGACGATGTTCTTCTCATCAACGACAGGAAGCAGTTCGCGATAGCGCCAAAGATCGGGGGCGCGACCGGCAACCATTTCCTTGGTCATGTTCTCGCGGACTTTATCCAAATCGTACTTCACAAGCAACGGACTGCCACATGTGCAAAGATGTTGAACTTCTTCTGAGGCGTAGCTGGTGCTGCACTTCGGACATTCCAGATGGGAGACAAACATAATATTGAAAAGTAGAGAGGTAGATTATTTGAGATGAATAATAGCATCCTTTTCGATCTCAAATCCATTGGGCAGAGCTGAAACATTCCACGGTGAGAAAGGTTTTTGCTCAAGGATAAACGTGCCCACTGAACGAGTTTTAATCAATCGGCTTGCCCAACTTTTCGCGCATCGCCCGATAAAGCCGTTCGATCGCTTCTTCCGGATTTTCCATCATCATCGACTCTTTGATTTTGCTGGCATAAATGCCGAATGAAAACGGCGCCACCGCAGGGACTTCGACGAGCTCCAATTCGAGTTTGCTGGCTTCTTCAAGAAATTCACAAGCACGATCCATGTCGAGAAAGGTGTGGGTTGCTTCGCGATATGACTGCTCCAGGAGTGGGTGATCCGGTTCGTGCTCAACGAGAATGTTGAACAGAATGTCGCTGCTCCATCGAATTTGACGAAGCTGACGTTCCCGCCCGGGAAGGTTTCGGGGAACCATCAGTCCCGTTTGTGCCACACCACCGAACTGCCATTTCACTAGCTGGCTGCCATCCAGCGCGGCTTTCAGATCGAGTTCGGCGTTGTCGCGTTCGAAAAGTAATTTCCATTCAGCCAACCCCATTTCCTGGAACGATTTGAGGCTGAGAAGAAATCCGTAATCATCGATCGTCACCAGCGCATTTCCGCCAACGGCTTCTTTCACGCGCGTCGTGACAATTCGCGACAATGCATCATTGGCAGCTCTTCCAATTAGAGAATGGAAGAAAAAATGGACCCGCTCCGGATCATCCTTTTCATCGACGAATCGTTCGATCAGCAACCGCTTTCCGGTGGGGATTTTTGAGAGCGTCAGCTGGTTTTCGAAATGATCGATCACCGCAGCTGCATTGGTCTGCGAAATACTCCAGCGTTCCACCAACCACTCTGCGACTTCCGAGGAAGACTGTTTTTCGACGACCATTCGCTGATTCATCTCCGTGCGGAGATCCGCGACTTCGCGCGCTAACCCGGAGGCGAGGGGCATCTTGTTGGCATTCCACGCAGGCACACTCGGCAGTCGGCCAGGTGCGAGTTCGACTTTGATCTGGCCCACTCCGGCTTCGATCATCTTCACCGTCTTTCCGGATAAAACAAAAACGTCACCCACCTTCAAACCCTTCACAAAGCTTTCCTCAACCGAACCCAAGCGCCTTCGCCCAAGGATCACGCTCACCATTCCATTGGCATGAATCGTCCCCACGTTCATGAGATATTCGCGCTCCACCGCTTTGCTCGGCGTGACGTAGACACCATCTTTCTCGACAATCTTTCCAAAGGTCTCGCGGTATTGATTTTCGAGCGACTTCCCACCGCCTTCGAGATAGTTGAGGACTCGATCAAAATCTTTCCGCGCCAATTTTGAAAACGGATACGCTGCCGTGATCACCTCAAACGCCTCATCCGCACTCACCCCGCCGTCCATTGCCATGCCAACGATATGCTGGGCGACGACATCGTATGCGGAATCGAGAATTTTAACTGGATCCAGCTGCCGGCGCTTCGTCATCTCGGCACAGACGATGCATTCGATCAGATCATTGATGTTCGTCGCCACGAGCACCCCATGGCTCATTTTATGAATCGAATGCCCCGAGCGTCCCACGCGCTGCAATGTTCGCGAAATTCCCTTCGGGGTTGAAACCATGATGACGGTTTCAATGCTGCCAACATCGATTCCCAATTCCAAACTCGTTGAGCACACTACTGCCCGGAGATTGCCCATTTTCAGTTGATCTTCCACGTCCTGACGAACGTCCCGATCCAGTGACGAGTGGTGGCATTCGATTAGATTGTTGATTTCCGGCAATGCTAATTTTAGTCGATGCGAAATCCGTTCCGCCCCGCTTCGGGTATTCGTAAAAATGATCGTCGAGGTGTTTCGCTCGACGATTTTGGCCATGTCCGAAATGACCCGTGTCGCCGTATAACCTGCCGGCGGATAAGCTTCTTTTCGAATCGGCGTCAGCACTTCAACAATCGACTTCCGCTCCATCTTTGCCTCGGCGAGATGAACGAGCTGCCCGCTTCCCGCGAGAAATTTTCCGACTTCATCCATCGGCGCAACCGTTGCGGAAAGCCCAATCCGGCAAAGTGGTTTGTCAGGATTTTTCCGAAGCCGTTCAAGGCGCTCCAGCGACACCGACATGTGAGTCCCGCGTTTGTTTTCAACAAAGGCATGCAACTCATCGACAATCACGAATTCGCATTTTTCCAGTGCGCAACGGTATCCCCTCTGAGGCAAAATAATCGCCAGTGACTCCGGCGTCGTGATCAAAATGTGAGGCGGCTTGCGGCGTTGCTTTGCGCGTTCTGAAGCTGACGTATCGCCAGTGCGAAGTCCCACCGTGATGACTTCATCCAATCCCAAATCACGAAGCGGCCCCGCCAGATTCTTTTCAATATCATAAGCCAGCGCCCTCAACGGAGAGACATACAAACAACGAATCGCTTTCGTTTTCAATGTTTCTTCATAATGCTCGCGAGCCAGCGTATCAATGACCCCGAGAAATCCTGCGAGCGTTTTTCCCGAACCGGTTGGCGATGACAGCAATACCGATTCCCGATTACGAATCCGGGGAACACACAATTCCTGAGCTTCCGTAGGCCGCTTAAATCTCTTCCGAAACCACTTCGCTGTGAGTGGGTGGAGCGCGTCGAAAAAATCGGATGAATCAGAAGGCACGCCCCACGTTACGAATCGTTTTCCATTTTGCGAGGATGTTCGGTTTGATATTCCTTCACAAAATCTTCTCGAAATGGTTTTCCAGATTCAAATAAAGAAAGCCGCTCAGCGAATCCCATCTCCTGCAGCTGAACTTCAGTCAAGTTTCCTTGCGCACGTAACATCTCAAGAACCCGCTTTTGATATTTTATCGCAAGTTCAAACTCTCCCACTTCAGCGTGAGCCGCAGCCAGCGTATCAATCGGTGCTGGATTATTCCAATTCGACAATTCACAAGCTTTCTCTGCCAAACCCACTGCTCGTTTTCCATCACAAACAGATTCATCGGGCGCCACCGCCAATAGCCACGCCAAGTTGTTGAGCGATTCCGCATCGTCCTCCGTAACTTCGATTGCCTTCTCAAGCTCAACCGCCGATTCAGCGTATTTCCCCATTCGGCTCAGCACTTGACCTTTCGATGCTAATAATTTCGAAACCAAAATCGGCTCCGAATCATCGGACGATTCTAAAAGGTTAGATGCCTTTTCATAACTCGTGAGAGCCTCTTCTGGCTGTCCAGATTGGAAAAAAGTCGAGCCCGAATTTCGAATAGCCTCCAATCTTCGGAGCCTAACCGCGAAGCAAGTTCCGCCGCTTCCTTTGCCTTTTCGAATTCTTCATTGTCGAAATGCTCGAATGCCTTTTCAACAATCCGTTTCGAACGGGCCCGTTTGAAATCGCCGCAGCTACTCAAAAAAAACATCACAACTCCTGCAACCAGCAGAGCACGAATCGGAAAAGTGGAATTCAAAGTCATCAATTAAAGAAGGGTTCGGGAAACTTTTTTACCACAAGGTGTATCCCCCATCAATAACCAACGACGCACCCGTCATGTATCGCGACGCGTCACTTGCCAGATAAACCGCTAACGGCCCCAAATCTTCAGGCTCCCCAAATTTTCCCATCGGAATCTGCTCTTCAAAACCGGCGATCACTTCCGGGTTTTCCTTCGCCCACCGCTGGTTCGGTGCCGTCATGAATCCGCCGGGGCAAATCGCATTCACCGCAATACCATGCTGCGCCCAATCAGCGGCAGTTGCGCGAGTGAATTGGATCACAGCAGCTTTCGATGTTTCATAACTCCGCCCGCCGATTCCGCGATTCGCTATCATTCCAGAAATCGACGCCACATTGATAATCCGTCCGCCCTTTCCTTGATCAATCATCGCCCCACCGATGATCTTCGTGCACAAAAACGTGCTCGTGAGATTCAGATCAATGATCCGTTGCCAATCCTCGAGCGACTGCGATTCGATCGGGTCGTCGATGAGCCTGCCCCCAACATTGTTGATCAAAATGTCGATTGGTCCGAATGCCTTTGCCGCTTGATAGCAAATCTTGTCGCATTCTTCCGGAATACCGATGTCTCCGACGACATAATTGGCCTCGCGACCCAATTCACCAATTTCAGCTGCCGTTTCAACAAGGCTGCTTTGATCACGACCCGCAAGAATCACATCCGCTCCCGCTTCAGCGATGGCCAATGCCATTTCCCGTCCAAGGCCACGACTCCCGCCGGTGATAAAAAGCCGTTTTCCGGAGAGCGAGAATCGATCGAGCACTGACATGTGCTGATTTTACAGCTGCACGTCCACTTGGGAAACCCAATCTTTGTTCTCCAGATACCACTCAATCGTCCGGTCGATCCCTTCTTCCAGACTCACCTGGGGCTTCCAGCCGAGAAGCGATTCCGCTTTCTCAATGTTCGCGCTGGTATCTTTCATGTCCGCCGCGTGCGACGGCTTCCAATCAATCGTCGCTTTTTTGCCGAGTTTGTCTTCCATCGTAGAAATCAGTTCCAGCAAATCGACAGGGCGTTGCCCACCGCCAATATTCACGATTTCGTAGCCGACAGGTTTGGCCGCAGCAATCGTTCCGCTGGCAATGTCATCCACGTAAGTAAAATCGCGGCTCTGCTTTCCGTCACCAAAAATTGTAATCGGTGTGCCTTCGTCGATCCATTTGATGAAGCGAAATGGAGCCATATCAGGACGTCCCGCAGGACCATAAACCGTGAAGTAACGAAGCACCGTCACATCAATCTGATGAAGGTGGTGATAAGTGTAGCACATCACTTCCGCCGCTTTTTTCGACGAGGCGTAAGGCGAAAGCGGGCGGTCAACCGGCAGCGTCTCGACAAATGGCATCGGCTGACCTGCGTAGAGCGAAGAAGTCGAAGCGAGCGTCTTTTTCTTCACGCCAAATTCTCTCATCAACTCCAGCACATTGAGGCAACCCTGCGCGTTCGACTGCATGTAAACGTGCGGGTTTTCAATGCTGTAGCGAACTCCAGCACGTGCCGCGAGGTTGAAAACGACATCAAAATCATGCTTTTCGAAAACCGTCCGCAGCTCCGCGAGATCACCGATATCAATTTTGTGAAATTCGAAACCGTCGCGCTTTTTAAGTTCACCCAATCGGTGCTCCTTCAAACGATAATCGTAGGCATCATTCAAATTATCCACTCCAACGACTTCAATACCGTCGTCAAGAAGTTGAAACGCGGTCCGAGTGGCGATGAATCCGGCAGCACCGGTGAGAAGCACTTTTTTCATGAAAAAATAAGAGAGGCGCAATCCTCATGCGAGAACGCAATCTTGGCAACTGGGAAACGGGCCTTACGAATCAACAGGGTATGTTCGATGAATCAACCCTGTTCATTCGAAACAGTGACATCTTGCGATTGCCGGTTCCAGCTATCTTCAGACCGCAGGGCAAGCCTGCTTTTGTCCCTGTTTGTTCGTAAAAGTCGGACTTATTCCCACTCAATACTCGCAGGTGGTTTTGTCGAAATGTCGTAAAGCACGCGGTTCACGCCATCAACTCCGTTGAGGATCCGATTCGAGATTTCGCCGAGCAGCTCGTAGGGCAAATGAACCCATTCGGCCGTCATCGCATCTTCGCTTGTCACGGCACGAATGCTCAAAGCGTATTCATAACAACGCACATCTCCCTTAACCCCAACGGTTTTCGTAGGGATTAACGCTGCGTAGGCCTGCCAAATTTTATCATACCAGCCATGCTCGTGGAGCAAGTTGATAAAGATTTCATCAGCGTCTTGAATAATTTTTAATTTCTCTTCAGTCACTTCGCCCGGACAACGAACCGCGAGGCCAGGCCCCGGAAATGGATGACGACCTACCACTTTTTCAGGCAATCCAAGCACACGACCGAGTTCACGAACTTCGTCTTTAAAAAGCGAATCGAGCGGCTCCAAAATACGGCCCTCGGCTTTCAGCTCCATGATTCGGTCGACCCGGTTGTGGTGCGTTTTAATCGTTGAAGCCATCGATCCACTGGTCGCGCTTTCAATCACATCCGGATAAAGCGTTCCTTGAGCCAGCATTCCAATGTCTTCACCCACCGCGTCGAAAAAGACCTGAACGAACATCCGGCCAATGATGAGTCGCTTCTTTTCGGGGTCGGTTTCGCCGGCAAGAGCGGTGAGGAATCGCTCAGAAGCGTCGACCACTTCGATATCGATCCCGACACTCTCAAAAATTTGGATGACGTCTTCAACTTCATTTTTCCGCAGCAACCCGTTGTTAACGAATATGTTCCGCGTATTGACCTTTGCTTCGTGCAGCAACGCCGCAAGCACTGAGGAATCGACTCCGCCGGAAACTCCGCAGACGACTTTGCGACCAGCGACTTCCTTTTTAACCTTCTCAATTAGCTCGTCTTTGAACGAATCGATCTTAAATTCCGGCGGATCGACCGCCAGCTTCAAAAAGTTCCCTAGAATTTGGGTGCCTTCATGTGAGTGAGAAACTTCGGGGTGAAATTGAATCCCGTAGCAACCCTCAGCCCACTGAAGCCCTACAGGAATTCCATCCTGATTTTCTCCCAAAATGGTGGCTGTTTCGGGCATTTTGCAGGTGTCTGAATGGCTCATCCAGATCTGCGATTCTTCGGCGATACCTTCAAACAAAGGTGAATCACTCTTCTTATACAGCTTGGCCGGACCGTATTCCCGCGTGTTTCCAGGAGCGACTTCACCACCGAATTTACGGTTCAAAAGCTGCATTCCATAGCAAACGCCTAGAATTGGAACACCCAACCCGCGCAGGTATTCGAAATCGATATCCGGCGCGTCGTCGTCAAGCGTCGAGCGCGGGCCGCCTGACAAAATCACGGCGGCAGGCTTGCCGGTTTCGGTCAATTCTTCGGGCTGATAAAGCCGGGAAAAATACCCGAGTTCGCGGATACGGCGCACAATAAGTTGTGTGTATTGCGAACCAAAATCGATTACGGCGATAGCGTCTTGCATAAGCGGGCGGGCGAAAAAGAAAAACCGCAATGAAGCGCGGACGGGGTGGGAGTCAACTGATGGCTGATCAATTTCTAGTGAACGGACCGAGCGCTATCGAGATTATCGAAATCAACAAGAGTAATGAGACCGCATGCAAAGTCAGAAAATAACAGAAGATGCTGAATATCTAGCGTCTGTGTTTTTTCCAGAAACTCGATCGCAATTCTAAAACGAATAATAACCCGATAGAAATAGGGAAAATTATCCAAAATGAATTATGAGCAAATCCGAAAATCGCCAACAACAGTTTGAACAACGAAATGAGGACACGGAGTCCACTTCCCTCTGCAATGGGGAGAGCTGATTCCTAGATTAACATTTCGACCTTCGGGGCCAATAGATAATCGCCAATGACAATCACCGCCTACAGAGGCAACGCCCAAACAACCAGATACAGATAATCTTTGACGTCCTTTTTCATCAGGCAAGTATCGCTTCAACCTCACTCATCGGCAAAAAGCTGCCCATCAGCGGCTGACTCAAATCTTCCTGACTCTGTTGCCAGTTAGCAAAAATGCCCTCGGGTGTCACCAACGTCGCAACATAGCGAATGCATCCCGTCCCTGTCTTCGAAACGAAAAGCGGCGCCAGCGGCGACAGACTCTCGATTTTTGGAAATTCCTCATCCAATCCTACCGCGATCGCCGCCAGCTCTTCGCACGACCAACCGCGAGGACGAGCCACCGCAGTCGGGTTTTCATCCATCTGACGCAGGCTTTCGCAGCTATCGTAAAAATACAGCGAAGTCTGTGGCTGATCGGCAAATACTCCGATTTTTGGCACCTTCAGGCGCTCCGTGACGCGAGCCCCTGCAATATCCCAAACCGGTCCGCGAGCCAGCATGTTTTTCGTCACCAACTCAAAATATTCGCCGCCCACTTCACGAATGTAAGCGCCGGTTCCGCTGCTCGACCACGTGAACGGATGGGTGCAATAACCGAGGACGGTATCGCCGTTTTCCATATCAAAAACCCAGGGATCCTTGCTGTGAAGGCGACCGAGGTCGTCGACGTCGTTCGGAATGATTTCCTGAATTCCGTCAGGACTCAAATTTTCAACACAATCCGCCGAAATACGGTCAATCGCCCAGACACCCGTTCCCGGCTTTTGAAAACCTTCATATCCTTCAGGGTAGCTGTGACCCTTTTCCGTCGAGATAAATAACTCGATCTCTCCCGTATCACCAATCAGGTGAAGCGCGGTTCCTTCGATCGAAACGACATCCTGCCCGCCCCACGAAAGGTCTGCTTTGCTCCACGATTTGATTTTTGTGAACTCACCGTCCACCGAATCAGCCCGATAAATAGCGCATTCCAACCCACGAGCACCCGCGCCTGTTCCGGTCCGCGAATCACCAAAATTCCGGAAACGTCCGCAAATCAGGATCGAACCATCGCGAGGATCCTGCACGACATTGCCGCCTCCAAACCAAAATCCGGTCGAACGATCCTGAGGTTCGACAAGCACGCGGGCATTGTCCTGATCAACAAGAGCGGTCGCAAGCGCAGTGAGTTTTTCCTGATGTGTTTTCGAAAGCATGATTGCAAGGAAATTGGGGTAAAAGCGCAGATTGGGAAAGCGTAAAAATGGCCGCGATTGCTCGCACGATCGATTTTCACCAGAACTGAAAAGTCAGCACGAATTTGAAAGAATTTCACAGAATGAACACGAAGCCAGAGCCAGAAAAATTCGTGTGCATTCGTCCCAATTCCTTAAAATTCGTGCCAAAAAATACATTCATCGCACGATCGAACAGGGTTAATTCGTTGACCCACCCCCGCACGATTGGATAGCATCCCGCCATGAAATTGATCCTCACGAGCCTGCTGCTTTCTCTTGGCTTTCTTTCCGCAAGCGCAGCGGACAAGCCCAATATCATCGTTATTTACAGCGACGACCAAGGCTACGGCGACGCCAGCTGCCTGAATCCGGATTCAAAATTCAAAACGCCAAACCTTGATCGACTCGCAGCAGAAGGCGTCACCTTCACCGACGGCCATTGCTCGGACACCGTTTGCACACCGTCGCGCTATGGATTGCTTACCGGACGCTACAACTGGCGCACCACTTTAAAAAAAGGTGTCTACGGCGCCGAGAAAGAATGCCTCATCGCGGACGGACGGATGACGCTGGCTTCACTTCTCCGGGATAACGGCTACGAGACGGCCATGGTTGGAAAGTGGCATTTGGGAATGGATTTTCCGGGTGAATGGGGAAACCGCGACTGGACAAAGCCAGTCAAAGACATGCCGCTTGATAAAGGGTTCGATTATTTTTGGGGAATCCCCGCTTCCATGAACTACGGCGTCCTCGCTTGGTTCGAAGGCCGTTTCGCTGAGGTTCCACCTACGCAATACACACGCAAAAAGCCCAACAAAATCGCGATTTCCGATTACCGAATCATGCCGCCTTACCAAAAAGAGCCACTCAAAAAAGACGATCTCGAAGTCGCTCCGGATTTCAGCGACAGCGAATGCCTGACGCGTTTTACCGACAAGTCGATTGAGTGGATTCAGGGGAAAGCCGAGGCCGCCAAAAACGGAAAGCCTTTCTTTCTCTACCTGCCTTACACTTCACCCCACAAGCCGGTCATCCCACTGGAAAAATTTCGAGGGCAAGGCGAAGCCGGAGCCTACGGCGAATTCATGATCGAGACTGATTGGTATGTGGGCCGAATCCTCAAGATGCTTGATGAAACGGGACTCGCCGAAAACACGATGATCGTTTATTCCAGCGACAATGGCCCGGAAACCACGTGGAAAGAGCGCATTAAAAAATTCGATCATCACAGCAATGGGATCTACCGCGAAGGCAAACGCTCCATTTATGAAGGCGGCCACCGCGTTCCATTTTTCGTTCGTTGGCCTGCAAAAGTTGAAGGCGGTCGCGAAATCAACGGCACCGTTTGTCAGACCGATTTGTTAGCAACCTTTGCAGAAATGTTGGGAACCAATCTTCCCAATGAAGCTGGCGAAGACAGCGTGAGTTTCTACTCCAGCATAATCGATCCAAAAGCAGAAGTCTCACCACGCCCACCGCTCATCATGCACGGAGCCAACGGACGTTTCGCGATTCGAGACGGCAAATGGAAGCTCGTCATGGAGACCAAAAAGAAGAACGAAAAGCGAGAGCTTTACGATTTGTCTGTAGACCCAGGAGAGGCCAAGAATGTTCTTAGCGACAATCCTGAAGTCGAAAAAAGGCTCGTCGCGGCGATCACAAAAATCGTTGAAGACGGGCGCTCAACTCCCGGCGAAACGAAGGGTAACGACACGCCGAATTGGGATGACTTGGTTTGGATAAAGTGAGTCCCCGTTGGGTTCACAAGAGCGCCAAAGCATTCTCCCTCTGCTCCAAAGGAAACGTCACCGTCTTCCCAGCTTGTCGCTGGCTTTCAAAAACGGCGCACACCATTTCCACAGTCGAAGCCGCATCGCGCCCGTTGCACAACGGCTGGCGATTGGGCTCATCGACGGATGCAATCAAGTCCTGCAAGGCCGCGACGTGATTTCTGACTGATGCAATCAACTCCGGCTTCGGCTCTTCTTTCCCAATTCCAGCAGTCGTGATCGGCAGCCAGCCGGTTGGCTCGGTGTTCGGCTCGAAAGGATTTCCCTCGAGGAAATGGGCCACGGGATTTTTGTCCATCTGAATATTGAGGACGCCTTTGCTTCCGACTAACAGCAACCCAAAACCTTGATTTTTAGTGTCGTCATCAGCCATTGAATCAAACGTCGCGATCACTCCCCGTTCCATCTCGTAGCGAGCATGAAGTTCATTTCCAGCTAATCGTCCCAGTCCTTCACGACTTTTTAAAACGACATCTGCTTTCGTGATTTGACGCCCGTCTTGCAACATCACGGCCGAACACGATTTCGGAGCCCCGCCGAAATACTGCATGACGTTCAACACATGCGTTCCCAACACCCATAAATCTTCCGCGCCTCCCCGACGATCTCCTTTTCCTCGACCACGGATCTCAAGCAACTTGCCCAGCTTCCCGTCAGCGATCAGTTGATCGACTACCTGAAGCACGGGATGATACCGATTCCGATGCGCGACCGCGATTTTCGTGCCTGCTTTTTCCGCAGCAGCGAGAACGTCGTCGCAATCTTTCGGCGTTTGCAGAAACGGTTTCTCCACATAAATCCCACGCACTCCAGCTTCGATTGCGGCAAGACACATCTCCCGATGCTGATCGGCATGACGCGGGCAAACCGATACAAATTCAGGTTTCGTCTCCGCCAACATTTTTCGATAATTGGTGAACCCAACCTCATTACCGAGCTTCAGTTTCTTCAATTCTTTCGCGAGTCCCTTCTCATCCGCATCCGCCACACCAACAATCTCAGCCTCGGGAAACTTCAGCCAAACGGTATCCAACCCATGGCCGTAGTCTCCCCGCCCCGAGTGACCAATAATACCGACCCGGCGCTTTGATTTAGAATCCGAAAATGCGATGTGAGAAGACCCCGCTGCGGCTGCTGCGAGCGCGGATTGAGCGACAAAATGACGGCGTTTCATAATCATAGAATACCGGCAAAATGAGGCTTTGCGTCAAGTAACGAAGTCACCGGATTTACGAAACAATAGGGTATGTTTGATGAACCAATAGGGTTGGTTCGTGACATCGGTTTTTTCAAAACGGACCTTCGCGTTCCGGCCCGGGATCCATTGTGAAAACACTGGCATCGAAACACTGTTGCATGAGCGCGCGCACCCTTTCTGAGCATTCTGGGTCCTTGAACCGATTTGTAAATTCGTCAGGATCTTCGCGGAGATCGTAGTATTCACCTTGCCCGGTTCCGTGATAGATCACGATTTTTTCATCTGCCGTTCGCAACATCGAGCCATAGGCATCACCATGAGTCCACGAGTTGTAGTACTCTGAAAACACATGCTCCCGCTTGAATTGGGGATCGGTCAGCGATTTTCCCTGCAAACGGTGAGGCGGCGCTTCGACACCCGCGACTTCAAGCATCGTCGATGCGAGATCGATCAGTTCGACCAGACCATCGCGAATTTCGCCGCCTTCAAAAACTCCCGGCAACCGCAGAACCAAAGGCACGCGCACCGCTTCGTCGTAGAAATGCGGCCCTTTAAAATAGATGCCGTGATCCCCCAACATCTCGCCATGATCGGACATGAAAATCACCAGCGTGTTGTCGGCCTGCCCGGTTTCATCAAGCGTTGCGAGTATTCTTCCAACTTCGTGGTCGATGTGCTCGCACATCGCGTAATACGCCGCGCAGACTTCACGACGATCATCATCGGTCATCGCGCCGGTGTAAAATTCACCCTTGGAATTGTGCGCCCATTCCGCATCGAGTTTTTGAAACGACGGCTTGGAATTCAGCTCTCCGGCGCGCGTTTTCGGAAGCGGCATATCCGCCGGATCGTAGCGTTCTAAAAACTCAGCTGGCGGATCAAACGGATGATGCGGCGCAAAACAGTTGAAGGTGAAAAACCACGGCTGATCTTTGTTTTCGGTGATAAAATCGATCGTCTCCTCTGCACACCACGTCGTTTGATGATGCTCTGTCGGAATCCCGCTTTTCCAATACGCACTGCCAGAGGGCGGTTGATTATACAACTCATCCCACGTTTTCCCTTTGCGCGAAAGCCACGCCGTGTAGGCGTTCGTGTCACCCCAATCAGGTTGCGGGTGATGGCTCCAATGAAAATCGTGATACCCGTCATCGATGCGTTTCTCGATTTTCTGATCCGAACACGATGCCAAATGTAACTTCCCCGCGAGCCCGCATCGATAACCAGCATCCGCAAACATCTTGGGCAACAAAATTTCATCCGCCGGCATTTGCTGACCGTTCTGGCGACAGCGAGTCGTGCGCGGATAACGCCCTGTTAAAAAACTCGCCCGACTCGGCGTGCAGACAGGGCTTTGGCAAAACGCATTCGAATAGGCAACGCCTTCACCGATGAGACGATCGATATTCGGCGTATTGATCTTAGAATTCCCCAGCGCTCGAATCGTGTCGTAGCGCTGCTGATCAGTCGTGAGCCAGAGGATGTTGGTGGGGCGTTTTTCAGGCATGGGAATTAGATTGGCAAGACAACATCATGTTCCTAAACTCGTCGCATGATCAAAGCATTTTTCGCAGCAATAATCGGCAGCATCATCGCATTCGCTTGGAGCAGCATTTCCTGGATCGCGCTCCCATTTCATATCGACAACTTGAATCAATTCACTAACGAATCCGCAGTCGTCGAGGCCATGAAAGCCGGTGCGGATGAATCCGGTATCTACATCATTCCCGGTGATCAATCGCTTTCTCAGGAAGCAAAAGACGAAGCCATTGCAACTGGCCCATTTGTTTTTGCATCCGTTAGGCCCGGACCCGATGCGGATTACTCGATGAATAAATCGCTGTTTCGAGCATTCACCGCGACGCTCGTTTGCGGCTTTATTTTTGCAATCTTGTTGGGAGCGGTTGCTCCCCGGCTAAACTACATCGGGCGAGTGTTTTACGTTCTTCTCATCGCGGCTCTGATCGGAATTGCGGGAATGTATCCCAATCAAATCTGGTGGGAATTTTCATCCGGCCATGTCCTTTGGGGGATGCTCGATATCGTCATTGGTTGGGGACTGGCTGCGCTTGTCATGGCTGGAATGATTAACGGAAAATCAGCGGCGGAATAGAGCTTCCTCGCGCAATTCATTCCTTTCAGCGAGCCGAAAGACCGTGGTAGGCTCGCCTCCGAATGAACCACTTCAACTTTTTAACAACGTTCCTTTTTCTGCTCACCGTTTCCGTTTTCGCAGACGGCCCAGCTGACAATAAAATCGAAAATGTGCGGCGGATTCCGCCACTCGGGGTTGAAGTGCCCGAGACAGAAGCAACCGAGCTTCGTGCCAAACTCGATGCCGTCGCAGCTGAGATTGCCACGTTGAAAAAGGAACTCGCGAAGTCGCCGGAGTTTCTTGAACTGATTCCTGACGTTGAGGTGTTTCATCGGGCGGCACGCTGTGCGTTGGAGTATCAGGAATTTCAGAAGCCGGCTGAGATCAAACTCGCACTCGCTCAACTCGACACCGCCTTGGAGCGCGTGGCTTCGCTTCGCAAAAAAGAAGCGCCCTGGCTCAAGCAAACGGGTCCGGTTGTGCGTGGATTTCGTTCGAAGTTGGATGGCACGGTGCAGCCTTACGGCGTCGACATTCCTGAGAATTACACCTTCACCGGACAAGACGAATGGCGGCTCGACTTTTGGTTTCACGGGCGAGGTGAGAAAACCAATGAAGTCGCTTTCATCAATGGTCGTCAACGCGGCGGTGGCGGGAAATTGAACCCGAAAAACGCGATCATTCTGTATCCCTACGCTCGATTTTCGAACGCCAATAAATTCGCGGGCGAGATTGATTGTCTCGAAGCTCTGGAACACGTGAAGGGCTTTTTGCGGGTTGATGAAGGTCGCATTGTGAATCGTGGATTCTCCATGGGCGGCGCCGCGTGCTGGCAATTTGCAGTGCACTACGCCGATCAATTTGTCGCCGCGACACCCGGTGCCGGGTTTTCTGAAACGCCCGATTTCCTTCGCACATTTCAAGGCGAAACGCTCGATCCCAAGCCATGGGAAAAGACCTTGTGGCGTTGGTATGACTGCACTGACTGGATCGCCAATTTGTCGAACCTGCCGGTGATTGCTTATTCAGGTGAACTCGATAAACAAAAGCAAGCGGCTGACATGATGGCTGCGGCTTACCAAAAAGAAGGCATGGAAATGGTCCACATCATCGGGCCGAAGATGGCGCACGCGATGGACAACGATTCCATGGCAGAAATCGAGCGGCGACTCGAAACCATCGTCAAAGCAGGCCGCAACCGAGTGCCGCATGTCGTGCGATTCAAAACCTACACACTTCGCTACAACCGGATGCATTGGATCACCGTCGATGCACTTACCGAGCATTGGGAGCCTGCCACGATCTCTGCTGCGTTCACTCCGCCGAACAGCATCAAAGTGAATCCCGAAGGCGTTGATCGATTCACCATCGAATTCGCGCCAGGCGACTGCCCTGTTCCGATCGGGTTTCCCGTTATCGTTCAATTTCCAAATGGCGGTGGCCCTTGCCCATCTGTTTTGTCCGATGGCTCGTGGAAATGTACCTTCCAGCGCAACGGCCAGAAGTGGGACATTGTCGCAAACCCAGCCGAAACGACCGGTCTGAGGAAACGTCACGGTCTCTCCGGCCCGATTGATGATGCGTTCATGGATTCCTTCATGATGGTGACGCCAACTGGCCATCCGTTAAATACCGATGTAAAAAAATGGACCGATTCAGAATTTGATCACGGCGTCACTCACTGGCGTCAGCAAATGCGCGGCGATGCCCGAGTGAAAGCTGATACTGAAATTTCAGAGGACGACATCGCCAATCATAATCTCGTTCTGTGGGGCGATCCGAAATCGAACGCCGTTCTCGCAAAAATCATCGATCAACTTCCCATCACTTGGAATGAGAAAAAGCTGAAAATCGGGGATCAAACTTACGATTCCAGCAAGCATGCCATCGCGATGATCTTTCCGAACCCGCTGAATCCTAAGCGTTATGTCGTTCTCAATTCAAGCTTCACCTATCGGGAATACGATTATCTCAACAACGCCCGCCAGACCCCAAAACTACCCGATTGGGCGATCATTGATTTTACAGAACCATCCAACAGTCGCTGGCCGGGTGGAATTCCTGCTGCGGGATTTTTTGATGAGGGTTGGGGTGTGAAGTGACTACTAATTTTCGTAAAACCACCGAATTCATAGGAGTCGATTTTAATGGCTGAATCATTCCCGAAATGCTACTTTACAGGCATGACACCAGCTGAAATCAAGCTACTCCCAGTTGATCAAAAATTCCAAATCATGGAATCGATTTGGGCAGATCTCCACGAACAAATTCAAGGTATGGAGATTTCTCAATCGGTGAAAAATCTGCTCGATCAACGACGTGCTAGTGTTGAATCAGGTGAAAGTAAGTTACTGGAATGGGATGACGTAAAATCGACGATTGGCCGCCGATGAAGCGCATCCAAATTTCTAAAGAAGCATTTCAAGACTTAGAAGATGGGTTTCATTTCTATGAACTGCAAAAATCAGGCTTAGCCGACTATTTCAGCGCTAGTCTTCAGGCTGATATCGAGAGGCAAAAAAATTCTGCAGGCATCCACAGCATTGCTTATCGAGACTACAACCACGTTGTGAGTAATGTTTTTCCCTTCGGAATTTTCTACACTGATGAATCTTATATCGTAATCGTTTGGACCATTGTTGATATGAGACGTGATCCCGAATGGATTCGCGAACACCTCAGCCGATGACCCAGCGCGATTTCAACAAACTCCTCCGCGACGTCTCGCGCTCGTTCTACTTATCGATGCGTTTTCTCCCGGGAAAAATGCGTGGGCCAGTCAGCTTGGGGTATTTGCTCGCTCGCGCTTCGGATACGCTCGCGGACACTGCCAAAGCACCCCTGCCGGTACGAATCGAGACGCTGGCGAAATTTCGGGAAGCGGTTCTGAATGATGAACCCCTACCGCGACTCGATACCTTCTTTCGGCATCAGTCTCATGCGGGAGAGAAGGTTCTCTTAACAAAGCTCGATGACTGCCTCATCTGGATGAAGCAACTCAATGCGCTCGATTATGAATCCGTTCGCGGGGTGCTTGATAAAATTACGGTAGGCCAGCAATGGGATTTAAAAAAGGCGGCGGAAATTCGTCAGCGGCCGGTTTCTCACGACGAGTTGGAGCAATACACCTATTCCGTTGCGGGTTGTGTCGGTGAATTTTGGACACGGGTCGGATACGATAATCTGGGCAAGAAATTCGCCGACCCAGAGGATCGCGAGGCGCTGATGCATTCGGGAAAAATGTTCGGGCAAGGATTGCAGCTGATCAACATTCTGCGCGACATCGGCGAAGATCTGGAAAACGGTCGCTGCTATCTTCCCGTCGAAAAAACGATCCAACAGGGTCTGATCGATGAACCTACACTGTTGCTTCGTGAAATGAGTTTTTGGCAGGCAACGTGCCGCGACTGGATAGGCGAAGGCTGGAATTACCTCGAAAAAGTTCGCCATCACCGAGTTCGTTTCGCGACCGCATTGCCCCTAATCATTGGGGAACGAACGCTGACTCGACTCGAAGCTGAAGGAGAAAATGCGCTCTCAAATCGGATCAAAATCGACCGGAAAGAAGTGAAACAAATCCTCTGGAAAGCTTGGTGGGCGAGGAAGAGCGTGGACAAATTGCACGAGATTTAGTTTTCTGACTGGTTTCAATCCAACGATGAGAGATTCCATGTATAAAGCCCTTCAGGCTGGCAACAAGCAAGACGTTCAACTTGGGCTCACACCGATGGCTATTCGTGTGGAAAAGAATTTGAATGTGTCCCCTAGTGGCGGGCTATTCGAATATTTGGAAACTGCAATTCCATCACGATCCATTGACCACGGTTATGTCACTTTTATTAGGGCTGGTGAAATTGAAGGTTTTAACCACGATGTTGATTCAGCTCGCAAAATGAACGAGGCGGGATGGGTGGTAATTGGGTATATGTCGGACGAACTGTATGCGTGGCATAAAAGCTCAGGCAAAATCCTTGGAATCGTGGGTTCTGCCATTTCTGCGGATGGTATTTCGGTTTGGAATAGCCGTTCAGAAAAAACAGATTACCTCAATGTTTGTGATGAAAACGTCATTTCTCATGCATTTATCTCATTCGGAGATGGTGAGATGTTTTTTGAATGGCTTCACGGAAAATACCTACTTCGAGACTCTGATGATCTTTAGGTATTGTGGACTGCTATGAGTCATGTGTAGCAACCTAGCCGTTTTCATCCAGAAAACGTTGATCGACTCCGCAGGATTTGAACCCATTTCGCGCCAGTTGACCGCAGCTTGCAAATGGCGGCTCTTTTACCTGTGAAAAACATCCCTTCAATTGTCGCCATCTCAATGGCTTCATTTCTTTCTGCGGTTGCGGCAGAAGCCCCGGATCCTTTGGAGATTTTGCAGGAAAATTGTGTTCGCTGCCACACGCCAGCGAAGCGGAAAGGTGATTTGCTGATGGATTCTCGTGAATCGCTTGTGAAAGGCGGAGACACGGGAGCTGCAATCGTTTCGGGGAAGTCGGGTGAGAGTTATTTGATCGAAACGTTGTTTCCCGATCACGATTCTCACATGCCGCCGAAGGGCCAACTCGAGCCTCCTGAAATCGCTGCATTGGAAGAATGGATCGACGCCGGTGCACCCTGGGACGAAGCCAAATGGAAGCTGCTCAACGAACCAAAAATTGCGGACGTTAAGCTCTCTGCGATACCAACCAATTACCTGCCGGTTCTCGCTTTGGCGCTTTCGCCCGATGGAAAATGGCTTGCCGCTGGTCGCGCAAATGCTGTCGATGTTTACGAAATTGTTCCCAACGAAGACCCTAAAAAAATCCCCACGTTCGAATTGAGAAAATCGCTCACGGGACATCTGGATCTTGTGCAATCGCTGGCATTTTCGAATGACGGCAAGCGGCTTGCTTCCGGCGGATTTCGCAAAATGATTCTGTGGAAATCGGCCGATTGGTCGCAGGAAAAAATCGTGGAAAACAAAGACCCGTTTAGAGGAAGAATCACCGCGTTGGCATTTTCAAAAGATGGAAAATCCGTAATCGCCGGCGACTCGCTTCCCGCGCAGGTGGGGAAAATTCACAGCGTGGACGTGGCCTCCGGAAAAGTAAAAACGGTGGTCGATTCAGCTCACGACGATTCCATTTTTGATCTCGAGTTTAATCCTGATGGTTCTCAATTCGCGTCGGCCTCGGCAGACAAACTGGTCATCATTCGAAATGCAAAAACCTTCAAACCCACCATCACGCTTGAAGGCCACACCGGCTATGTCATTGCAACGGCCTTTGGACCCGAGGGAAAACGAATTGCGACCGCCGGCGATGACGAAGCAATCAAAGTGTGGGAGGTCAAAACCGGAAAACAGGTCAGCAGTTTTTCGACAAAAAGCTCCGGGCCGGTGAATGGCTTGGCCTGGACAATTGATCCCGGCAAAACCAAATCGAAAGCCGACGAAAAAGACGAGAAGAAAAAAGAAGCCATCAATACCGACCGAATTGTCGCGATCAATCAACTGGGAAAACCCGGAACATTCACCGATCTCGTCGAACACGAAGGCGAACAGCGATCGACGGGCGCACGCGAAAAAGCTCATATTTCCGCCGAAGAACCACTCACTGTGATGGCCTACGACAAATCGTCGCTGATGTTGTTTTCAGGAACGGAATCGGGGAGGATTTTCATCTGGGATAAAGATGGAAAGCGGGTTCAACAATTGGAACCGCCAATGATGGAAGTTGCTAACAAGAACAAGGAAGAGGAAAAAAAATGAAGATCAACCATTCCATTATTCTCTTCGTAATCTGCCTGGGCAGCTCTCTTCAGAGTGCGGATAATCCGACCGTTTCGTTTAAAAACGATGTGCTTCCAATTCTGACGCGGGCAGGTTGCTCCGCCGGTAGCTGCCATTCTAAGTCTGGTGGTCAAAACGGATTCGGGCTCTCCATTTTCTCGTTCGATCCCGATTCGGACTACCACGAAATCGTTTTTGATGCACGCGGGCGCCGGATTTTCCCTGCTGCTCCGGAGAATTCTTTACTGCTTTTAAAAGCGACCAATACGATTCCGCACGAAGGTGAAAAGCGATTCGAAGTAGGTTCTGAGTTTTACAAAACGCTGGCGAAATGGATTTCGGAAGGCGCTCCTTTTTCGAATCCAGACGAACCCACTCTGGATAAAATCACAGTTTCACCACCGGAAGCCGAATACAAAAAAGGAACCTCGCGAGAGATCAAAATCACGGCTCATTACTCGAATGAAACAACTCGCGATGTCACTCACCTCGCGGAATTTCAGTCGAACGAAGCGGCTTTTGCACAGGTTGATAACGATGGGAAAATCACGGCGGGTTCGGTGCCCGGAGCGGGTGTCATCATCGTTCGATACCTCGATAAAGTAAGCAACACGCGGGTCACGATTCCGCCGGATACCGTTTTGCCGGATGCGGTTTATGCCGACCTGAAAACGAATAACGAAATTGATCATTACGCCTACGAACGCTTCAAGAAACTCGGTTTGATGCCTCCTGAGCCATGTTCGGACGGCGAGTTTATCCGCCGCGCGACGCTCGATACAATTGGAAAATTGCCAACCGCTGAACGCGTTGAATCATTCCTCGCTGACAAGTCTCCTGACAAACGCAGTAAACTGATCGATGAGCTTCTCTCAGATGAAAATCGAATCGCTTACGCTGATTATTGGGCAACGAAATGGGGCGATCTTCTCCGCCCGAATACACAACGCGTCGGCACGAAACCGGTCTATTTGCTCGATGATTGGATTCGCAAAAAATTCCGCTCCAACACGACGTGGGATGAATTTGTCAAAGAATTGCTGAACGCGCAAGGCAGCACTCACGACTACGGTCCCGTCGCCATTTTTCGCGACAAACGCGAGCCTGCCGACATGGCAGAATTTGTTAGCCAGTTGTTCCTCGGCATCCGAATGAATTGCGCCCGCTGTCATCATCATCCTTCAGAGAAATGGGGGCAAGACGACTATTACGCGATGGCTGCGTTTTTCGGATCGATGAAACGCAAAGGCCAGGGGATCTCTGCGCCGATTTCCGGTGAACCCGAATACTGGTGGTTTCAAGCCGGTGGCGAAGTAAAACATCCCGTGACCGAAGCCGTCATGACACCCAAAGCCCCAGACGGCCCGGAGTTTCCCGAAATCGATGACAACACCGATCCGCGAATCGTGCTGACCGATTGGATTACTTCGAAAGAAAATCCGTTCTTCGCCAAAGCGATCGTGAACCGCGTTTGGGGCGAAATGTTCGGCCGAGGAATCGTTCATCCCGTCGATGATTTTCGTGAATCGAATCCGCCAACCAACGAACCGCTTCTCGATTGGCTTGCGACAGATTTTGCAAACAACGGATTTGATCAAAAGAAGCTGCTTCGCCGGATTTTGAGCAGTCGGCTTTATCAGCAAAGCTCGTTGCCCACTGAGCACAACCTGACGGACACCCGAAATTTCTCGCGATCGTATCGCCGGCGTTTGCCCGCAGAGGTCTTGCTCGATGCGCTGAGCGATCTTACTGGCTCGCCGGAAACGTTCGATGGCCTGGCCAAAAAATCGCGAGCGACCGGTCAATGGAATCACAAATTTGGAAATGAATTTCTCGATGCCTTCGGTCGCCCCGATCCTTCAGCCGCGCCACCCTGCGAACGTGCGCCCGACAGCAGTGTGGTCCAAGCCTTGCACCTCATGAATTCAAAAGGCCTGCAACGGAAGCTCACCGAAGATGGCAATGAGTGGTTCAAAGTCCTCGCAGAAAAAGAGAGTGGCGATGAAATCATCGATGAAATTTACCTCTCGCTTCTTTCACGAAAGCCGACCGATGACGAGCGAAAACTAACGGTCGATTACCTATCCGGATCCGAGGAAAAACGCGAAGCCGTGGAAGATGTCGTCTGGTCGCTGATTAATTCAGTCGAGTTTGTTTTCAATCACTGAGCTAGAGAAAATTCCGCTACGCCCTAAAACCTAATTTTCACCGTCATCCTGAGACGGAGGAACGACACCGAAGGACCCCTGCCGAAGTCGAAAGCTCTCAAATAAATTTTAGATCACCCCGATTCCCCAAGCCTGAAGTGCCACTGGAGCAAATCGCACGGAACAATGCAACTATGCAAGCGAGTCGGTCCGGTAGTTTAGCGGACTCGGCTTTTGAGGGAGTCTGATTTTCGAATGAGGTCCTTCGGCATCGTGCCTTCTTTCTCAAGATGACAAGCCAGAATTGAGATCGCATGATTTTTCGGTGATCGCCATTCCCATGTCGAAAACCTCAGTTCGCTTCTTTTTTCGGCACTTCGGTCGTATCGCGCTTGGTGACTTTCGAAATGTGAACCGGCTTGCCGGTGCGCTCGATTGCGATCAAATCCTGCATTACGGCAACGGTCTGACGCTCGTATGGATCAAAACCGTGTGGGTATTTCAGGGCTTCAACTTCAGGATCTTTTTCCTTTTTCTTGCCGGTTGTCATACCGCTGAGGTCTTCGCTGGAAAGGTCGGTTTTGAGGGTTCTTTCCTTCTCGTGAACGTTGTCCTGAGTAAACGTGTAAATGGTGTAGAGCTCTTTTTCGTCTTCCCGCTCTTTGGCGAAACGTTCGATCCGCTCTTTCTTTCGATCGTTACGGCGAGCTTCCAGTTCAGCGGTTTCGGCATTCCGTTTTTCGCGATTCAGAGTGAACGTGTTGTCGTCGATTCGCTCTTGGGTGCGCTCGGTGTCTTCAAGGATGTATTTGAATTCCTGGTCATCCGCAATCCTGGCATCAACGCCGACTTGAAGCTGATCATGTGGCAATTCAATGCGTGAATAGGGCTCGAAAGTCGCAGGATCAATTGGCTTTGCGACAAGCGCATTTGGCAAAGCTCCTTCGCCGATATCCAAGACGTCATTCGTCGATGGGAGGCGAACTTCAGGAACCACTCCGTCGAGCTGTGTCGAGTAACCATTGATCCGGAAGAAGGTCTGAATCGTGAGTTTCAAGGCACCGTTCTGGTTGGCGTTGCCGCGACCGAGAGGAATCATGAAGTTGTTTTTCGTATAAACGGGGCGGAGCTGCTGGACGGTTCCTTTTCCGAACGAGGATTTTTCGCCGACGATCACCGCACGGTTGTAATCCTGAAGCGCTGCCGCAAAAATTTCAGATGCCGAAGCGGACGAACGATTGGTAAGAACGATCATTGGGCCTTTGTAAATCGCATCGCGGTTTCGTGACGCTTTAAAATCTTTCTGACCGCGCCAGTCCTGAGACTGAACGACTGGACCACGGGGAATGAACAGCCCGGTCATGTTGACGGCTTCTTCGAGTGAACCACCGCCGTTGTCACGAAGGTCAACGACCAATCCGTCGATGCCCTCTGCCATGAGTCGGGTGAGCAAGCGCTGAACGTCAACGGTTGTGCTGGTCGACTTTCCGCCGCCACCGCCCATATCGGCATAGAATGAAAGAAGATCAATCCAACCGATCTTCTGCTCTTTGCCTGTAGGATCTTTCGTGATGATGAGATCCGCCGTAGCTAGGCTGTCTTTCAGATCAACCTGATCACGAACGATTTGAATCACTTTCGAGCCATCGGGAGAATCTTCGGGGCGTACTTTGAGACGAACGATACTGCCTTTTTCGCCACGAATCAGATCAACGATCTTGTCCAACTTCATCGGAATGACGTCAATCATCTCGCCTTCGTCACCTTGGCCAACACCAACAACTTTGTCTTTCACCTGAAGTTCGCCGTTCTTGAATGCCGGACCCCCGACAACCAATCCCTGAATCGAAGCACTGCCATCTTCTTCAAGCTGAAGCATGGCACCGATTCCGGTAAGCTTTTTACTCATTCCGATGACGAAGTTGTCGTACTGGCTCTGAGAAAAGTATTCTGAGTGCGGATCGTAGGCCCGCGAGATTGACTTCACGAACATGACGGCAACGTCTTCGGTCGTGTTTTCATTCACGCTCTCGAGAATTCGGTCGTAGCGCTCTTTGATGACCTGCTCTGCAGTCTTGTCCTTCCAGGAATCTTCAGAATCGTCGCGTGGCTTCAGACCTTTTTCCTCACGCTCTTTTTTCATTCGCTCGATAGCCTCGCGACGCATGACTTCCTGGAGCAAATCACCTTCGATCAAATTGCGCCACAGAGCATCAGATTCTTCACCATTCGCCGGCCACTTCATTTCTTTGCGGCTGAGATGAATCACGCGATCGGAATCGTAAGTGAAATTATTCTTTTCGAGCAGTTTCTGAGCAAAACCGACGCGGGATTTCACTCGCTCTTCGTAGATCGCGTAAATCTCGGAAGCAGCCGGGATTTCTTTATTGAGAACCAGTTCGTCGATGTTCGTTGCGAAATCCGCGCGAAATTTATCGACATCTGCCTGAGTAAAATACACCCGGCTAAAATCGAGTAATTCGATGTAGATATCGAGAACGCGCTTCGACATGTCGTCATCGAACCCCTGACGAAGGTAATGCTCTTCTTCGAGCATGCGGGTGACGCGCTGAGCAATTTCGCCGTAATTCGTTGGCTGCTTGACCTGCCCGGAAGCGGAACCATTTGAAACCGTGACAAGAACGACGGCTGCAGTTAATAAGACGAAGTGACGGACAGCGGATGACATAGAGGAGAATGATTGAGCCATGTAAGTAAAATTTCCGGTGTGTTCGTGTTTCATTGAGGAAGCCCCGGCCGCCGCAATTTATGGAAGCGGGAGGATACACGAAAGCGCGGACCCTTGAAAGCTAATTGTAATTGTAATAAAAGCGGCACCAAACACGTAAACATGGGAAAAATTCTAATCATTCGCGGTGGAGCCCTGGGAGATTTCATTCTGACGCTCCCCGCCATCCAACTTATCAAGAATTCGTTGCCCAAGGCGAAAATCGAAATCCTCGGATATCCCAACGTGACTCCCGTTGCTGAATTCTCCGGTCTGGCCGACGCAACCCGTTCGATGGAATACGGACCGCTATCGTTTTTCTTCGCCCCGGGCTCAAAATTGCCGCAGGAGCTCGTCGACTACTTTTCCGAGTTCGATGTCGTCATCAGCTATCTCTTCGACCCAGACGGATATTTTGAGGCCAATATGCGACGCGCTGGTGTCGAGACCTATTTCTCCGGGCCGTATAAAATCGATGAGTCGGGTCCTCCCTTCCGACCTGCCGCCGCCCAGCTCGCTGATCCGCTGGAACAACTGGCGCTTTTTCTCGAAACACCCGCTTTCGAAATCACTGATCCTGAGCCTCCTGTCATTCCTGATTCTGCCGGAGAACGAGTCATCGCGATTCACCCCGGAAGCGGAAGCCCCTTGAAGAACTGGTCTTACGAAGGGTGGATTGAAGTCGCGGCGCTCATTTTGAAAGAACATCCGAAGTCCCAGTTCTTATTTATCAGCGGAGAAGCCGAAGATCAAACGATCGAACAATTTCTGGAGCTCGCCAACAACGCGAATCTTCTATTTCGTCATTTGGCACATCCAACGCTTCGAGAGCTATCGGCTGAACTCACCGCTGCGGATCTGTTCCTCGGACATGATACGGGAGTCTCGCATTTGGCAGGCGCTTCCGGAGTGCGCTCTATTTTGCTCTTTGGAAAAACCAACCCTCTAATCTGGGCTCCCCAGAATGAGAATGTTTCGGTGATCGAAGCACCCTCACAAGACCTTTCGAAGATTTCTCCTAAGCGGGTTTGGCGGGAGGTTTGCGAAGTTTTCCACACGCTTAGTACGGAATAAGATCTTACAGAGGAAAATTACTATTATTATTATGCCTGTGCAAAACTCGACGTCAACTTTGTAACTCTATGGTTTTTAAATTGTAGCTTCCGAAATAGTGGTGTTGGTAACAAGCCTCACAATCCTTTAGAACTCCATTTTCCTGTGAACAAAAATAGTTTTCCCAGAGTAATTCATCACTTTTCACAAGTTCTTCGCAGCCTCCTCGTCCTTCAGCCAGAGCTGATTTTTCATCGCATCTGATGCCGCTGCGATTTGGGCTTCCTTTTTACTGGGACCTGATCCTTTTCCAAGAAAGTTGGAATTCCAGCTGACTTCCGAAATAAAGCTTTTCTGATGATCGGGGCCTTCCTGCGACGTTATCCGATACGAAGGACTGTTCGGGGAAATCGCCTGGAGAAGCTCTTGAAGTTGTCCTTTTGGATTCACCTCTTCCGGCTCATCGGTGATTGCTTTGATGAACTGTGAGAATTTCCCAAGGAGACAGTCCCGGGCGGCGTCATATCCGCCATCAAGAAAAATGGCGCCAAAAAGCGCTTCGAATGCATCCGCGAGATTTGAGGGACGATTGCGGCCGCCGGAAGATTCTTCGCCTTTTCCTAAAAGAAGGTAGCTGCCGAGATCGATGGATTTGGCATAGCTTTTCAATCCCGTTCGTGAAACCAGTCGGCTCCGAAGCTTTGTCAGCGGGCCTTCTCCGAAATCCGGGAAATGAAGAAACAACTCGTTCGTGAGGATCAGCTGAATCACCGCATCGCCGAGATATTCGAGCCGTTGATTGTCGAAATGTGGCTTCCGAGTTTCGTAGGCGAGGCTGGGGTGCGTCAGAGCTTCTGCGAGGAGCAGAGAATTCGTAAACTTATAGCCAATTTTTTCTTCAAGCGATTCCATTCCTTCAGTTAGCACAGAAGGGAGATGGGGTGGCTGACGGGATTTGAACCCGCGACAACCGGTACCACAAACCGGGGCTCTACCCCTGAGCTACAGCCACCATCTATTCCCTGCAGCGAATTGTGCAGGGCAGGAAAGTAGGACAGGGTTTTCCGTTTTCCAGTCGAAAATCAGCCGAATTTGCAAAAAATCGCACCCGCCCGAAAGTGACTCCAATGTCCGAAAATTCACCACCACCCATTTCATCCGATTGGAAACCCGTTGCATTCAAAGAATGGCAGGTTGTCTGCGAAGCACTTGCCAGCGGCGAACAAAGTTTGATTTTGCGAAAAGGCGGCATTTCCGAAGGCAAACACGGCTTCCAATGGATCCACGATAAGTTCTTCATGTTTCCGTCTTACTTTCATGAGCAGCTCGATCAGGTGAAGCCCATGCCGGATGGATCAGACCGAGTGTTGAAAAATCCACCCGCTCCAAAATCAGGAACCGAGGACGATGCTAAAGAACTCGATTTCGGAATCTACTGCGAAACAATCGAAACCGGCCGACTCACCAAGTGGGAAGATATCCAGGCTCTCGACTCTGAGCACATCTGGAAAGAGGACATTATTCGCGAACGATTTGAGTGGGGCGACGAGTTCGGGATCAGTTTTGCCCGCGTCAACGTCTGGACCTTGCCGAAGCCGGTTATTCTCACTGATCGCAAAGGATTTGGTGGCTGCCGGTCATGGATTGGATTCCCTTCAGACGAGGTTTTTCCGCAACTTTGATTCAGAACAGCCGAAAAAACCGGTAGGTAACCTTACTGAAAGCTATCAAAAATTAAAATTCCCAAGTGAGCGGTTTTCTGGGAAATCGAAATTAAGCCCGAGTTTATTTAAGGTTCACGTAACAGATAACTCCCTAAAGGCGAGGTATATCAGTGCGCTACGGCCACATTTTACGGAAATATTAAATTTGGAAAATTTACGAATCAATAGGGTTGGTTCATCGAACAGACCCTGTTGATTCGGGAAACCTTGTTGAAGGATTGACAGGGGGTTTTGAATTCTTCATTCTGTCTGAAACCCGCACGAACTCCATGAAACACGGCCTAAAAATCACCTTCCCGGATGGGAAAGATCATCACTTTTTGCTCAGCGCAAAATCGATTTCTATTGGCCGTGGGAAAGAAAACGGGATCGTGATTCCCTGCAACAGGGTCTCGACGAAACACTGCGAACTTCGCCGCAAAGCCCCTAACGGAACTAGCTTTGAAATCATCGATTTGGGTTCGACGAACGGAACCATCTTGAACGACGAAGCCGTCGAATCTGAACATGCCCGCGAATTGCGTGACGGCGATACCCTCATGATTGGGCTCGATTTAAAAGCGAGTTTCTATTCTCTCGAAGAAGTCGGTGTTTCGAAAGTTGTCGAAAAACCCTCGATTTCAGAAGTCGCCGGCGCGGTGACGGTCCGGCTCAAGGAAATTCAAAAACCCCGACCTGAACCGGCGATTAATCCGGTTGCTGCTGCGGTTGCCCGGGCAGAAAATGGCGCGGTGAAGACGTCGTAGAACTCTCCGATTTTGAGGTCTTTTCCTGCTGTTGAATCGGTGTCGCTCGGTGCTACTTTCCCGCGCCTATCAAAGGGCGATTTAAAATGAGCGATTCCAAAAGCTACAAAGACACTCTGAACCTGCCTTCAACGGATTTTCCGATGCGGGGAGATCTTGTTAAAAATGAGCCTACCCGGCTTGAAAAGTGGGAGTCGCAGAACATTTACCAGCAAATTGTGGACAAACGGAAAGCAGACGGCTCTCCGAAATTCATCCTTCATGATGGCCCTCCGTTTGCGAATGGCGACGTCCACATGGGAACGGCGCTGAACAAAGTGCTCAAGGATTTGGTGCTGAAATCGAAGTCGATGGCCGGTTTTCATTGTCCGTTTATTCCCGGTTGGGATTGTCATGGTTTGCCGATCGAATTCAAAGTCGTCAGCGAAAATCAGAATTTGGAGAAAGCGGAAATTCGCACGGCTTCGGAGAAATTTGCTCGCGGATTCATCGATATCCAGCGGAAATCATTTCGCCGTCTCGGGGTGTTTGCTGATTGGGAAAACCCGTATCTGACGCTCGCTCCGGAATACGAAGCGGACATCATCCGCGTATTCGCAACGCTCGTCGACAAAGGCCTCGTTTATCAAAGCGAAAAGCCAGTTCAATGGAGCTACGGCGCACAAACCGCTCTTGCTGAGGCAGAAGTGGAATACGAAGACCGGAAAGATCCGGCGATCTTTGTGAAATTTCCTGTGGTAACCGGCGATCTCGCTGGAAAGACGTCGATGGTGATCTGGACGACGACTCCGTGGACACTTCCTGCGAATCTCGGCATCGCGCTGCATCCCCGTTTCACCTATGTTCGCGGCGAATTCACGAAAACGACCGATGAAGAAACGATCGTCGAAAATCTCGTTCTCGTGAAAGAGTTGGTCGATAAATTCGGTGAGAAAACCGGATTCAAACCAACTGGTGAACTGGTGGAATTTGTTGGAACTGATCTCGAAGGTGAAGAAGCCCAGCATCCGTTTTTGGATCGCACGTCACGAATCATCCTCGCAGATTTTGTTACGACTGAAACCGGAACCGGTGCGGTTCACATTGCGCCCGGTCACGGTGCGGATGACTACATGGCTGGTCAGCAAAACAATCTCGGACTGCTTTCTCCGGTCGATGACGAGGGTAAATTCACCGATGAAGTGGGTGTAGATGACTTGATCGGCGTTCAGGTTTTCGAAGGCAATTTCAAGGTGATGCGAATCCTGAAGGATTCCGGTCACATGCTTGGCAAAGAAAACTACAAGCACAGCTATCCGCATTGCTGGCGCTCGAAAACGCCGATTATTTTCCGCTCGGTGCCGCAGTTTTTCATCCGGATTGATGACATGCGCAAAACCGCGCTGAAAGAAATCGATCAAGTTTCATGGTTGCCGCATTGGGGCCGCAATCGCATCCACGGCACCGTTGAATCACGCCCGGATTGGTGCATCTCCCGCCAGCGGACCTGGGGTGTCCCGCTTCCAGTTTTCTATGATGCCGAAACTGGCGAGCCGAATATCGATGCGGACGTTGCTCGCAAGGTGGCGGAAAAAATCGAGACCGGCGGCACGAATTTGTGGTTCGAGCACGACGATGCGTGGTGGGCGAACGAAGTGGGTCTTCCTGAAGGCACCACTCGTTGCACCGATACGCTCGATGTCTGGATCGATTCGGGTTCAAGCCACGTTGCCGTTTTGGATCGCCACGAAGAACTCAGCACGCCGGCCGATTTGTATCTCGAAGCAACCGATCAGCACCGCGGATGGTTCCAAAGCTCGCTGATGCTTAGCGTCGGTGTGCGCGACAAAGCACCTTATAAAACGGTGATGACTCACGGGTTTGTGGTCGACAAAGATAAGAAAAAAATCTCGAAGTCTGACGCCGCTAAGTCCGGAAAGCCGACTGATGCGGCCCACTTTTACAACAAATACGGCGCTGATATTTTGCGTCTCTGGGTGAGTTCGGTTGATTGGCAAAACGAGGTTCCATTTGGCGAAGATCTCTTCAAACAAACTGCTGAGCCATACCGTCGTTTCCGTAACATCCTGCGGATTTTGCTCGCGAATCTGAATGATTTCGACGTCGAAAAAGACGCTGTTTCAGATGAAGATTTCACTTTGCTGGATCGCTGGATTTTGGAACGGCTCAATCGAGTCGTCACCGAATGTCGCGAGGGTTACGAAGCGTTCGAATTCCGTAAGGTTTTCAATACGCTGAACCAGTTCTGCGCCGTCGATCTTAGTGCGCTCTACATCGATATCACGAAAGACCGGATGTATTGCGACAAGGTGGATTCCACTCGGCGTCGCGCCACGCAGACCGCTATTCATCGTGTGTTCGATTCGCTCGTGAAAACCATCGCGCCGATCCTTGCGTTCACCGCCGAGGAAGCCTGGGAATTTGCTGGAAACACCAGTTCAATTCACCTCGAGCTTTTTCCAGAAGCCGATCCCACTTTCGCCGGCGACAACGCAACCAAACTCGTCGAAGAACTCACGAAGTTGCGTGATTTGGCCCAGATTCAAATCGATGCCTCCGTTAAAGACGAGCAATTCAAGAAGCGCGAGCAAGCCGCCGTGACTTTCGCGATGCCCGCCGAACATCCGGTCCGCGACGTCTTGGAAAACCAGGCAGACGAAGCCCTCGAATTCCTCATGGTTTCCCGAATTGGACTCGGCGATGCCGCCGATGAACTCACCGCAACATCATCAGCGACCGACTTAGGCGAATGCCCACGTTGCCGACGCTCGATCCTGGAAAGTGGTGAGCTTTGCGCGCGTTGCTCGGAAGCGATGTGAGTTTGAAATGAATATATTTTAGTTGATCGGAATTTGCTTTTTATCAGAGCGGCGTTCTGGACAGGTGTGAGGGGTGCAATTTTTCTTTTCAAAGAAGAAGAAAACCCTGAAGCTGCCCCGTAAAAACTAACGATGCCAATCAACCAAAAAACGGCCATCCAAATGGCCAAAGCCAGCCAGTGTGTTTACACATTTAGCGAGAGCGAGAAGAAGGAACGCCTCAAATTCAGTGGAAAAATGCCGCTGCGCGCCGAGAAGATCGAGGACGACAGTCGCTTCCCTACTTCTTTTGCGGGTATCATCTAATATTCTGATTACATCGTCGTCTCCTTTCAGGGAACTATCACTGACAAAGGAACATCGACGGATTTTGGACGTTTTGGAACCTACCGGCTGGACAGTCTCATCGACTGGATCCAGAATTTTCGTCTAAAGCAATTGAAGACCAAGGAAACGTCGCTTCCCGGTCTGGTCCATGAAGGATTTTATCGGCAGTTCAAACTGATTGCGGAGAAAGTTGTCGATGCGTTGCCAAGTGGCTGAAAGATAGAGGCTTTCCCATTCACGAAGTCTACACATTTGCAGCGCCACGGGGAGCCGACGTCAATTTTCAGCGCGGCATCCGGTTCCCGGTCTACCGAGTCGAATTCGGAGACGATATCGTGCATCATGTCCCACCTACTTTTGCCAATGGCAGCCCGATCGCCAACGGCTTGGGAACAATAAGTGGGTTCTTCAAACTGCCCGCTGTGCTGGTGGCACTTCAGAATCTGATCAAACAGCAGGAAAAATCCACCTTTGTCAGCGTGGGGCGATTGACGTATCGGCGCGAGGACGGAACGCTTATGGTCGACATGGAGCATTCAGAAGAGCGCAAGCCGTTCAACCAGCGGAAATTGTCGCTTCCGTGGGCAAAAAACAGTTGGGTCGAGCACCACTATTTGAATCACTATATCAGTATGTTTGGCTCAGGAGATGTTTGAATTGGCAATTAGTCTCACTAACGCTTCGCATTACTCTCCTTCCTCTTCCTGCATTCTCGTCGCCCAAAGCAGGAGGATCAACACAAGGCAAGCCAGCGAAAGGACACTGACAACCCATTTCAGCGGCATCCACAGAGTGATCTCATCTTCGGAAATGCTCTTTTCCCATTTATCTGAATAAAATAGTTCCCCGCCCGAGTAGGTGGCGAGTAGGGCGAGACTTGTACGAAAAAAATAGCGGAGGCCTCCAGCCGCATCGATCCAAAAATCGTGAACGAATCCCGGCTTCTGCTTTATTGGTCGTATCAAGGCGTAGATTTCGACAGCACCATGCTTTGCTGAAATGTTTGTCTGCCAATCGCCAGTTTGTATTCCAAAGCCGAGTGATCGTTGTCTCACAGAATTCTCCCAGACGCCCCAAGAGAAAAACGCGAGAACCAAGAGGCACAGAATAAAGAGCGGCCAAAAAACACATTGGAGAGTGATTCGCATGAGTGTGAGGACAACTGGAATGTCCCGAATCCCAAAGAAATCAACAGCGAAATCTGAATCACGTTCCACAAAACGTCTCACAAACCACTTCGCTCGCTTCAGGGGCGGCTTCGAATTCACTGAACTCAGGCTGCTCTTCAAATGGCTTTTTCAGAATCTGATGCAGCTGATTAAACGGCTCGTAGTCCTGTTTCATACCGGCTTGGATGGCGGCTTCGATACGGTGATTTCGGGGAATGAAAACGGGATTCACACTTAGCATCTGGGCTGTGGCTGCTTCGGCTGAAATTCCAGCTTTCTGCAAATGGGAGCGCCACTCCGCGAGCCATTTGGAAATAGGCTCGGGACTTTGGAAAAGATCGATCACGGGGCGATCATCAGTTTCGGAAGAATCTTGGGCTGCATTGCGCAGATGACGAAAAGTGAGCGTGAAATCAGCGTTGCTGTCGTGCATCAGTGCGAGCAATGACTGAACGATTTTCCAATCGTCTTCGTCGCCATTTTCGATTCCTATTTTTTTCGTGAACCCGGAAACGAGAGCTGTTTGGAAAATGTCGGGGAATTTTTCTAGAGCGGATTCTGCTTCGGTCACGGCTTTGTCATCGGAATCAGCGAGTAAGGGAAGCATCGCTTCTGCGAGGCGGGTCAGATTCCAATGCGCCATGGTCGGCTGATTGCTATACGCATAGCGTCCTTGCTGATCGATGAAGCTGAATTTTTTGGCGGGATCGTAATCGTCCATGAACGCGCAGGGACCATAATCGATCGTTTCTCCGGAAATCGCCATGTTGTCGGTGTTCATGACGCCGTGGATAAATCCCAAGTGCATCCATTTCGCGATGAGCTGGGCTTGGCGCTGAATGACATTCTCGAGAAGGGTGCGATATGGGTTCTCAGAGTCGCGTGAATCGGGATAATGCCGATCGATCACGTAGTCAGCGAGAACGCGGAGGTTTTCATGATCCTGCCGCGCAGCGAACCACTGGAAAGTCCCTACACGTATATGACTTTTTCCGACACGTGTAAAAACACCGCCCGGCTCGTATCCCCTGTCCCTTAGCACGTTATCTCCTGTCCAGATTGCAGCGAGCGCCCGGGTTGTGGGGACTCCAAGTGCGGCCATCGCTTCAGAAACAAGGTATTCGCGAAGGACTGGACCGAGGGCAGATCGCCCGTCCCCTCGCCTTGAAAACGGTGTTGGGCCAGATCCTTTGAGCTGAATATCGCGTCGAACGCCATCGTTTTTCCCAATCAATTCACCGAGCAAAATGGCGCGGCCGTCACCGAGTTGGGGAGAAAACCCGCCGAATTGATGTCCGGAATAGGCCATCGAAAGCGGGTCGCTGCCTTCAGGTTTTGCATTTCCTGCGAGAAAAGCGAGTCCCTCAGGAGAATCGAGTTTATCGACATCAATGCCAAGTTCCGCCGCAAATTCACGACTTAAGGCAATCCATTCCGGTGCGCTGACGGGCGTGGGATCGACTTTCTGAAAGAACCCATCGGGCAAATTGACGTAGGAATTATCAAAGGGAAAAGGCATATGCTGAAATTTAAGACGTTGGTTGGCGGGCGGACTTTACGAAAGTGTAGCTTAGACTGGAAGTCGAAGTTACTAGTCGAATCACTTTTTACGAACCAAGAGGGTATGTTCGATGAACCAACAGGGTTGACTCGTTTTTTCGCGGGTGTTTGTTCCCGCTTAAAATTATGAGCAGCAGCTTTCTCCCAGCGTCCGAACAACTTCAACTCCTTACCCGCGGAGTTGCCAACTGCATTTCCGAAAAGGAACTGCTGGCGAAATTGGAAAAGGGAACGCCGCTTCGGGTGAAGCTCGGGGTTGATCCGACGTCGCCGGATTTGCACCTGGGACACAGTGTGGTGTTGGAAAAGCTGCGCCAATTTCAGGAACTGGGTCATCAGGCGGTGCTCATCATTGGAGATTTCACTGCCCAGATTGGGGATCCGTCCGGCCGTTCGAAGACGCGTCCGGCGCTTTCACGCGAAGCTATTCTGGCGAATGCCGAGACCTACACGGAGCAGGCGTTTCGGATTTTGGATAAAGACAAAACGGAGATCGTTTTTAATGGTGAATGGTTCAATAAAATGACGTTTGCCGACGTGATCCAGCTGAATGCGCGGGTTACGATGCAGCAGATGTTGCAGCGGGAAGATTTCAAAAATCGGATCGCCAATGATCAGGAAGTTCGCCTTCACGAGATTCAGTACCCGATTGTTCAGGGCTGGGATTCGGTTGAAGTCCGCTCAGACGTGGAGTTGGGCGGAACGGATCAGCTTTTCAATATTCTGGTCGGTCGCGACATGCAAAAAGACGAGGGGATGGAGCCTCAAATCGTGATGTGCTTGACTATTTTGGAAGGTCTCGACGGTGTGCAGAAAATGAGCAAAAGTCTGCATAACTACGTTGGAATTTCTGAAGAGCCCGGCGAGATGTTCGGCAAGTTGATGAGTATTTCGGACGAGCTGATGGCGCGCTATTTTCTGTTGTTGCTTGGCGAAGAGCTTGATTCAGCAATGCATCCCATGGACGCGAAGAAGTTGCTCGGTGAAAAAATCGTGGCTCGCTATCACTCCGATGAGGCCGCCAAAAGTGCCCGCGACAATTGGGAGGCATTGTTCTCAAACAAGGATGTCGGCGATGCGGATCTGCCTGAATTCACGATCGGTGAGCGCAAGGATGTGCTCGGTGTGGTTGGCGATGCGTTTCGTGCGCTTTTTCCAGATGAAGCTCCCAGCGGAAGCCAGATTCGGCAGTTGATTAGTCAGGGTAGTGTCCAGCTTGAAGGTGAAAAATTGACCGATATCAAAGCCAGACCCGAATGGACTGCAGGGCAGGTTTTGAAACTGAATAAAAAGCGCCGCGTGCGAATTGCGGGCTGATTATTTCGCCTCCGCATTCAGAAACGGCTCGAACAAATGTTTGTGACCGTTTCCTACGATTGCGGTGAGCAGCACATCGTTGCCTTCGTAATCTTCAGTGACAATTTTTCCCTCACGGTGTAACAGCGCGACCATATCCTGTCGGGATTGGGGAATGCGCAGATTCATTCGGCTGATGCGATCGACCAGCATATCGCTCAGTTTATTGACGAGCGGTTCGATGCCTTTCTTTTCGAGAATGGAAATCTCTAATGCTTTTCCATCGAAATAAGAGCGGATTTCGTGGAGACGATCCGGATTGTCTTTCAGCAAATCGATTTTGTTGAGCACGATGATGGTTTGCTTGTCGCCGGCTCCGAGTTCTTCGAGAACGCTCACGGTGGTGTCGTAAAACGCGAAGACTTCGGGAGCGCTGGCATCGAGAACGTGGATCAAAAAGTCAGCGATGATGGCTTCTTCCAAGGTCGCTTTGAACGCTTCAATAAGACGGTGGGGAAGGTTTCGAACAAATCCAACGGTGTCGGTGAGAAGCAACGGCTGGCCATCGGGCAATTCGATCCGACGCGTTGTTGGATCAAGCGTGGCGAACAGTTTGTTTTCCACGAGGACTTCAGATTCGGCCAATAAATTCAAGAGCGAACTCTTTCCCGCGTTGGTGTAGCCGACGATCGATGCGTGGGGAACGCCTTCTTCGACGCGCTGTTTGCGCTGTGTTTCCCGATTTCTCCGAACGTCTTCGAGTTCGGTTTTGATGCGACCAATCTTCTTGCGGGCGAGACGACGATCGACCTCGATCTGCTGCTCACCATCACCTCGAGTGGCACCTTTTCCACCACCGCCGCCACCGCGCTGCCTGTCGAGGTGACCCCACATTTTGGCCAATCGAGGCAAGGCATATTGCATGCGGGCGAGTTCCACTTGGAGCGCGGCCTCTTTCGTTCTCGCGCGCATTTTGAAGATATCGAGAATCACTTCTTCCCGATCAATAACGGTCATGTTGCCCTCTTCTTCCCATGTCCGTTGCTGCATCGGGCTCAGTTCATTGTCAAAAATGATGCAGTCCGCTTTGATTTCGCCTGCGTACTCGGCGATTTCCTCGCACTTTCCTGAGCCGGTTAGGTAGCGCTGATTTCGTTGACGCACGAAAAAACATTTACTCCCGACGATGCCGATTCCGAGGGTCGAGACGAGCTCGGCCAACTCTTCGATCAAGCTGTTGGCGACGTCTTCGTCATTTCGATCAAAGTAGGCACCCACGAGCAGGGCGCGTTCTACCATTAGGGGTTTTTCTCGGACGTCAAACATAGCCATTTGGACTTCGAATGTAGACGAGAATTACGAATCCAAAAGATCCCATTCGCCAGAAACGGTTTCGATGCATTCGCGGAGCTTGTCGATCACTCGAGATTTCGCGATGTAGATGGCGCCAACGGTCGTGTCGAGTTCAGCGGCAACATCTGTAGCCGATTTTTCATCGACTGCGGTGCCCCAGAACGCCTTCCATGCTTGATCGGAGGTTTCGGGGCGAACGCGCTTGCAGGCCCATTGGAAGAGGTGCTGGCGATATTCAGTTTCCCAACTTTTGCGAAGTTCTGCTTCGTCTGCTGAAACCAGATTTGAAATAACTTCAGGTTGTGACGTAGAAGCCGGTCGACGCATCACTTTGCCGAAATGACGATTCAATTCGTTGCGCGCGATGGTGAAAAGCCAGCTTCGGAATTTTCCTTTTGCCGGATCGTATTCGAAATAGGGTGCTGCTTTGGCGACTCGTTGAAGAACGTTTTGAACGATGTCATCTGCGTCTGCTTCCTGAAGTCCGCGGCTTTGAAAAAAGCGTTTTATGAGCGGTTCGTAGAGGCCGTAGAAATCACGCCACCCGTCTGCGTCGTCCGGGTTGCGAACGCGAAGGATCAGTGTTTTGCGAGTATCGAAAGACATGCGGTGTAAAGGAGGAGCCAAAGACTTCGACGCCTCACTCTACCTTGCGATTACGCTTCGCTCAAAAACTGTTTCGCTGTCGCAAAATTCTCCGCCATGGCCTTGATCACCGCAGGCATGATTTTTGGATCTTTGTGGCCGAGGTATTCTACATGAACGCTGATGGGGCCGGTGAAATTGCTGGTTTTCAGGGCTTTGTAGAAACCTTTGTCGACCATTCCCGTGCCCAATGCGCCGAATTGGATTTTGCCATCGAGCCAGTTGGGTTCTTTCAAATAGACTGTGTCGATGTGACTGCGGATTCTCGCGAAATTGAGCGGCCAGGCCTTGGCGCCTTCTACCGTGGCGTGGCCAACATCAAATGCGCAGCCAACGTGATCCGGATCAAATTCTTCAAGCAGCCCGGCAAGATCCCAAATCGGCCCGCCCAGATAATTTTTCCCTGAATGGTTTTGGTAGACGGGCTTGATTCCCAATTCGGTGCACATCGCGACAAGATCCTTCAGCTTCGGACGAAATTCATCCAGCTGGGGTTTGATCGGCTTTTTTAAATCGTATTTGTAATACCCCATTCGGAATCGCTCGACGCCGAGATCTGCTGCGGTTTTGAGAACGGATTCGGTATGCTGCTCTTTGCTGACTTCGTTGATCGCACTCGTCATCACTGTCAGTTTCAGGTCCTGCTTTTTGAGCGATTCGACCATTTTTGGGAGATCTTCTGTGACACGTTCCGGCTCGACATGTCCGCCGGGACGAACGGCAGACTCCACCCCGTCGAATCCAATGTCAGCGATCACTTTAGAAACCTCATCGTAGCTCATGTGCTGGATCGCTTTTGTAAATGTGCAGAACTCGTGAGGAAGTGTGGGTACTTTATCTGCTGCAACCACGCTTGTGGCTAGCGTTCCTCCAGTCGCAGCGAGAGCTGTCAGGCTGGCGGATTTCAAAAAGTTTCGGCGATCAGGGCGCGCGTTTCCGGTCATGGAAAAAGCGTATCCGTCCTTGCAGAAATCGGCAAGACTTGAGATAAACACAAAAAAGCCAAACAATTTAAAAAACGCCCGTCGCTCTGTTAGCCATCATGAACCAGCGAACTCCCTTACTTTCAGTCTTCATCGCCGCCGTGCTCGTTCTTTCGTCGAGCGCCGCTTTTTCCCAAATCATCAATGCCAGCGGCGGAGGAAAAGGCTGGAGCATGACGGGAACCAATCCGATGGAGCTTCGGTGGGGAGGCAAATTGGTGACGACTTATCAAACTGGCGAGGAATATGCGAAGCCATATTTCTACCCGCTGATGGGCCCGACCGATGAAAACGTGACGCGCCACTGGCCCATGAAAGATGGCGTCGAAGGCGAGGCACAGGATCATCCTCACCACCGCGGGATGTGGTTTGGATTGGGAAGTGTAAACGGTTACGATTTTTGGCACGAGCCAGCCAGTGGTAAGAAGCCCAAGCCATTTGGAAAGATCATCCACAAAGGAATGAACGGCACGTCGATGAAAGGCGACACCATGATGATCAAAGTCCGCTCCGAGTGGCAGGGAATGGACGATAAAAAGAAGATCATGGAAGATCGCCGTGAGTTTGCGTTTACAAAAAAGGAAGACGGCACCCTGATTGTGGATGCGACCATTACGCTGATGGCGACCGATGGCGACGTCACCATCAACGACGATAAAGAAGGGGCCTGGTCGATCCGGACGATCCCAACGCTTCGTTTGAAAGGTGAAGTTGCCAAAGGCACCATGATCAACAGCGCGGGCCAAACCGACAAAGACGTCTGGGGAAAACGCGCCAGCTGGGTCGATTATTCTGGACCTGCGCCGAGTGGCCGCACTATCGGAATTGCGATCATGGATCATCCCACGAACCTGCGCTACCCTACGTGGTATCACGCGCGGGACTACGGTTTGTTCACGGCGAATCCATTTGGTCAGGGAAATTTCGAGAAAGAAACGGAAAAAGGGGTCGGCGATTACACGATTAAAAATGGTGAGTCGCTGACTTTGAAATACCGCACGGTTTTTCATCTAGGTGATGCAAAAGCTGCCGGGATCGAAGGTGAATTCGAGAAATGGGCCGGTGAAGCCGGGAAGTGATTTTCTCGATCGAACAGGGTTGATTCATCGAACATACCCTGTTGATTCGCGGGGCCTCCCAACCTCATGCGATCCTTTTTTCTCCGTATAATATTCCCAATCGTCTTGCTGGTCGTTTTTGGCCTGATTAGCTTCTCGCGAGTTCGGTTTAATGTGGATGCGATGGATTTGTTGCCGGCTGAGTTGCCGGAAGTTCAAGCGTTCGGGACGCTCACGAAGCATTTTAGTCGGAAAAATGAGCTGGTCATCATTCTCGAGGCAGAAGACGACCCGTATCTCGCGGAAGAAGCGATGCGTTCGCTGGTGGCGTATTTGGAAACTCATTTGAAGAGTGAAATCGCGTCTGCGAGAGGTGAATTGCCGCTTCTGGAAGATCCGAAACTCGGTGCAGAAATAATCGCCTGGATGTGGCTGAATGGGGAGCCTGAAAGATTTGAGGCCATGGTCGCGGGGCTTTCTTCTGAAAAAGCGAAGGCAACTCTCGGCGATGCGATGGAGGAAATTCAGTCGGGTTTTTTCTCCGAACGATCAGTTGTTCTCGGATACGATCCGCTTGGACTGACTCAGTTTGGAAGCGAGGGAAATTCACGGGATGCGCTGTTGAGTAAATCCAGCGGATTTCAGTCAGACACGGGTGAAATTCGAAGCATTTTTGTCGAAGCCGTGGCTTCTGATTTTGCGACTTATAAAATTGAAAGTGCCTGGGTCGATGCGGTTCGAGGCGGGGTTGAATCGTGGAAAGAGGCAGTCGGAGACGAATTTGATTTCGACCATTTGAAGATCGCTTTCACGGGGGAGCCGGTTTTTGTCTCGGAAATTGCGACGAGCATGGAAAAGGATCTGGCGCAGTCCGTGCTGTTCACGACCTTGGTGATTTGCATTTTGTTTTGGCTGATGCACCGGCGCTTGAAACCGTTGCTGTGGCTTGTTTTGATGCTGGCGGTAGTCTTTCTGGGAACCTTTGCGGCCGGCGGCATTGTTCTCGGCGAAGTGTCTGCCATGGGCATCGGTTTCGCCGCGATTTTGATCGGTCTGGCAGTGGATTACGGTGTCGTATTGTATCGGGAGCGTGGTGCGGGGAATGGAAGTGCCAAAACGCTGAGGAAACAAATTGGCCCGAGTATTTTATGGGCGGCTGCGACGACGGCAGTAGTTTTTGTGTCGATGAATTTCAGCAGCCTCCCGGGAATTCGCGAACTCGGAACGTTGGTTGCGTTGGGAATTGGGATCGGAGCGATTGTGATGCTCTGGATGTTCACCCCGATGATTGCGGAGGTTCCGAGTGAATCCCAGCCTGATGAAGAAATTACGCCGTCGGATTATTCGACGAAGCCCGCGTGGATTGTGACGGCGATTGTCGCGTTCGCCTGTCTTGTCACGATTCTGATCGCAGGCTGGCCGACGGTGAATCGTGAATCGCGTCCTTTTCATCTAAAAAACAGCTCGGCGATGGCTGCGGTCAAAAAAATGCGGACTGAAATGAAAAGTGGGGACCGCAAATTTCCCGTGATCGTTTCGGCAAAATCGGATGCGGAAGTGTTTGAGAAATTGCGTCTCGCAAGTCTCGAGCTGCAAGGTGAAGTCGAAAAGGGCACGCTCCAGGAATTTACGTTTCCAACGGCGTTGACACCGAATTTTGAAAATCAGGTGGTGAATTTAAAATTGCTGAAATCAGGATTTCTGGAAACTGAATATCAGTTACTGACAGCGATTGAGGCCACTGGCTTCACGAGCGCTGCGGGAGAATTGACGAAAAGCGTATTTCACGAATGGACAGGATTCGTTCAAAAATCGGATCGTGATAAAACGGTTTTGCTCCCTGAAAATGCGGCTTCGAAGTGGTTGTTTGGACGATTGATTTCGAAGCGTGACGGGGAGATCGTCGTGTTGGGAGACGTCATGCCGACGGATGGAAAAGCATTTCTTTCATCACCGGTAAAGAGTGAATCGGGTTCGTATCAAGTCGCTGGTTGGTCGCTGTTGATTCCGGCACTGCATGGACTGATCGAGAAAGATTTCGTCGAGGTTTTTCTCCCCATGGGACTGATCTTGATCGTAATGCTGTTGGTAGTTTTTCGCGATTGGCGGGATGTTTTGCTTTCGCTCGCCACGCTGTTTTTCGGCGGCTTTGTACTCGTAATGCTGACGTTGTGGTTCCCGATGGAATGGAACTTTTTCAATATCACCGGCATCCCGATTCTTTTCGGCACGGGGCTCGACTACAGCATCCACATGATTTTTGCGCTGCGGCGATCAAATGGTGACCCAACCAGAATTCGCGAGGGTATTGGCAAAGCGCTCCTTTTCTGCGGATGCTCGACTGCTGTAGGATTCGGCTCGCTTTCGTTTGCGGGGACTCAGGGATTATCGACGCTTGGAGTGATTTGCGGAGCGGGAATCCTGCTAAACATGATCATCGCCGTGTGGCTCCTGCCGAATTGGTGGCGGACTGTTCACCGGCGAAAAATTGCTGTCTCAGCGGGTCCAGTCGGGCTCTGAAATCGCGCCAACACCCTTGACTAGCGTCATGGATTTTCCGGTCGCGATATCGAGCCGCCGCAGTTCGGAACCTGTGCTGTAGATTAAATGCCGACTGTTTGCTCCCCAAACCGGATCGAAGCCTGCGGCGAGTCGCTGCGTTTTTCCGTTTCCTTTTGGATAGGACACGCAGACGGATTTTTTTCCGCGGGGATCTGTTGTTACAAAAGCGATTCGATTTCCATCGGGCGACCAATCTGGTGTCGAGCTGTTGGCAAAGCCGGTTTGCAAAGAAGTTGGCTTTGGGCTCGCGCCTTCGGCTTTGACCATAAAAAGCCCAGTCTGATTCGATCCAACGGGAGCTGTGTAAACGATGGATTTCCCATCGGGCGACCACGTGGGATGCGATTCCGAAACGGAAGATTCGAGCAATTCTTTGGCGACGCGACGTCCGCGCATATTGATGAGGTAAAGGTCGGCGTTTTTTTCAGGAACGGTGGCCATGGCAATTGCGAGTGATTTCCCGTCGGGAGACCACGCCGATTGGCCATAGAAAATCGGGCTTTCATTTAACTTTTCGGTTTTTCCCGAAGCCAAATTTCGGAGCATCAAATTGCCAATCCCGCGGTTCAATGATGAATAGGCCACCAGCTTCCCATCGTTGCTGATCGCCGGGGCGACGCAGGATTCGCTGTCGGAAATCATCGGTCGGGCATTGCGTCCGTCGTAATCGCAAAAGTAGAGGCTGCGCCGGTTCTGTCGGTTGACCACGAACACAATCTGGCTCGTCGCGATGCCCGGTTTTGACGTCAGTGTCAGGGTGATGTCGTCCGCAAATTGAAGCGCGTTCAGCTCAAAATTTCCCCGCCCGTATTCACGTTTGAAAATCGCTTTGCCATCCGCCCCGAGCAATTTTCCATCCATCCCGCTCGCCGTCAGCACGGCTTCCGCTGAGGGAATTCCTGCGGGATTGTTCACCATTTTAAACGATCCCGACTGAGCTAGTGCGTTTTGCAGCACTTTCGTCGCAACCGGACCGGACTTGCTTCCAGCAATCGCTTTGACTGCGATTGGGAGTTGCGGTTGTTGAGCTTGAATCGCTGTTGCGATGAGAACCGCTCCGGAAATCGCAAGCGAACGAAGAAAAATCGGCATGGGTAAAGTCATTCTGAAATCAGCGTGGAAGAGGCTTAACGACCCGAAACTGTCTTTGATTCGAAGGCTGGGCCTGCGGAGCTGGTGGCGGTTGATTCCCGGGACGGGGCTGAGCCGCAGCGGGTTGCTTAATTCGCTCAATCGGTTTGATTTTTGAAATCGATGGAAGGCTGGTTTTAAAGCGCAGCTGGGGGTCAGCGCTCGTTTCAGCGACTGGCACGGCACGAACCACTTCCGGTGTAGGGGCAATGGCGCGTGGAACCGGAACGGTTCGATCAATATTTTGGATGCGATTCGAGGATTCTTCGGTAGCTGAAGGTTCAAAGCTGGCAATGTCTGTATTAGAAAACGGGGCAGCTTTTGCTGTAGTCACGGCCGAAGGAAGCGACAGGATCGAGGAACCTTTTTTTTCTAAAGGAGGTTTCGGACCGGCATCTGGAACCGAATTGGTTTTGGCTTCGGCGATTTCAAAAATGTCCTGGGCGGTTACCGGACCGTCTGTGGCGGCGATCGCTGCGTTCAACTCTGATTGACGTGGAATTCGTTTCGGAAAGCGGGGTTCGAAATCAGCATTGTCCGCTTCGCCGTAAGTTCCCGATTTTGGAGGGAGCGTTTCGCTGGTGACAGCAGTCGCAGAACCGGTTTTACCCAAGAGATGAGCTGCCGCACTGGGGGCCGCCGTTTCGGTTTTTGCTGCCGTGATATCTTTCGCAATCGAACGGGGTTGGCGGGTCGCTTCTCCCGTTCCTCCGAAAAGGAAAATTGCGAGAATCCCGTGGGCGACAACAACGGCGGCGACGACCCAGGGAAATTGAGTTGGGATTTTGAGAGCACTCATGGTTTTGGGGAGAGTGGATAGGTGGAAAAGTAGGAAGATCAGCCTTGTTGCTGGGCTTCTATGGCTTTCATAGCGATCGGATTGATCATTGGCTCGTCCTGACGAACCGACTTGTAGACACGGGTTTTAATATTCTGAGCTTTCGAGACCGGCTTGGTAGGTTGGTGGCTCACGGCAGTTTGTGCGCGTTCACGAACGGGAGTTTGCTGCGACGGTTCAGGTCGGCGGGCGGGGGCTGTCTGGTTTCGAGCAGCTTGCGCCGGTGCTGCTGCGGGACGTTCCGGGGCTGGTTTTGCCTCTGGTCGGCCAAACATCTCCTGTTGCCCTTCCGGGTTCCAAACCGAGGCAAGACTGCGCTCGAAAAGTCGATGCAGCTCAAGGCGAAAATCTCCCAGTTCATTGAGATAGGCTCGTGAAGACGAGCGGAGAAAAATCTGTGCGATGATTGCAGGCGTCGCCGCAATCAAACCGATCGCCATCACTCCAAGAGCCGTCGAGAGCCCCTGCGAAATTGCTTCGGGTGCAGCTGATGCCGCGAAAGTACTCATCATGATCCACACCATGCCGAGAAGACCGAGGAACGGGGCGCCCGCTGCGGTGGCCTGCAACACAGAGATTCCGATGTTAAGACGGGACTCTGCCGCGACGATTCCCCGCTGCAATGCATCGCGAAGGCCAATCATCTGAGCATCAGACAGAGTTCCCTCAATCTGCGACGAGTTGTTTTTCTGCCGAATCGTTCCCAGAAGTTGGAATGCAGCCTCGCCGGCACCGGCAGTGTAAACTTCCTGTCGAAGCGACATTGGCTCAGACCAGCCTTTTTCATGGATCTCGAGAGGCTTCTTTGAACGACGAAGCTGATTGGTGAAAACACGATCTCCTTGCCTGAATTTTCGAAAAGAAACCAGCTTGGATGCGATGACTGCCCAGCTCGCGAGTGAAAGCATGAAGAGAATCCAGAGAATAACTTTCCCCGGGAAAAACGGTTGATCCAGAGTCTGCTGAAGCGCAGATGCAGCGATTGGGAAGGAAGTGATGGGAAGAAGGAAAGCCATATTATTTTAAAAACTCAGTAGTTTGTAAAACTTTATTTTTAATATATCTGCGATATATGGCTATTTATCAATGTATTTTTTAGAATTCTTACTTATTGAGTTAGGCAAAGGACACGAAAAAACCCGCCTCCCGAAGCAATCGAGAAGACGGGTTTTGAGTTGAGCCTTTGTAAATCAGACAGTCGCGGCTTTCTCAGCTGGACGCTCCTGGTCGGTGTATGGAGCCTGTGGAACCATGCCTAACTTTTCCAACAAGGCGAGATCGGCCTCGGCTTGCGGGTTTGAAGTTGTGAGAAGTTTGTCTCCGTAGAAAATCGAGTTCGCTCCGGCGAAGAAACACAACGTCTGCAATTCTTCGCTCATCGCAGAACGACCGGCCGAAAGACGTACTTTTGCTTTGGGAACCGAAATTCGAGCGACCGCGATCATCCGAACGATCTCGAAATTATCGACTGGAGCCACCGAATCACCGAGCGGTGTTCCGGGAATTGGAACGAGCGAGTTGATTGGAACACTTTCCGGCTGTGGATTGAAGTTGCTGATCACTTCGAGCATTTTCAAACGGTCATCGGTATTTTCACCGAGGCCAAGAATACCACCGCAGCATACCGACATACCGGCATCCTGAACGTTTTTGATCGTGTTGAGACGATCCTCGTAGGTGTGGGTGGTGACGATGTTAGGGTAGTGCTCAGGCGATGTATCGACGTTGTGATTGTAAGCTGTAACGCCGGCTTCCTTGAGCTTCTTTGCCTCGCTAGGTCCTAGTTCACCGAGCGTCGTGCAGACTTCCATACCAAGAGCGCTGACCTCTTCAACGATCTCGATGACTTGATCAAAACGCTTCGTACCCTCGCGAACGCCTTTCCAGGCAGCTCCCATGCAAAACCGAGTCGAACCATTTGCACGTGCCGCTTTGGCGCGCTCCATGATGTCGCAGGTTTTCATGAGCCGCTCGGAATCGACATCCGTTGTGTAGCGGGCAGATTGAGAGCAATACGAGCAATCTTCCGAGCACCCGCCGGTTTTGATGCTCAGCAACGTGCAGAGTTGAACTTCGTTCTCGGTCCAGTGTTCTTCGTGAACCGCACGGGCTTGTTTCAGCAGTTCGAAGAAAGGCTGGTCGTAGGTGCGTTTGAGTTGTTCGAAAGTCATGTGGTAGGCATTTTGCCGCCACGTGCTGAAAAATCCACTCCAAAAACCATTTTCACGAACCAACCCCTATTGCTTCATCGAACAAACCCTATTGCTTCGAAACGGATTTTCGAACGTACCCTGTTGGTTCGTAAAAAGTTAGCGAGCTTCACATTTCACGGGAACGGAATCACGAAGCCAACCGCCAGCTACGGCCAGATAGCCAATGATCAGCAAAAATGCGAGGCTTGGGGTGTAGGTAAATAAGATGGGATGTTCGAGGGGAGCGGTGAATCGCGTGAAAACATCCATGAAAAAATCGCCGGGGCGGGTGGCGATATCCCAACTGTTCCAACGCGGGAATCGGCCAAGATAGATTCCGAAACTGGATAAACAGAGGATTCCGATGACGGCAACCCATGCTTTCAAGGTTCCAAACCATTGGATGAGCCGGCGATGAATGAGCAACAGCGAATAGCAGCCCATGAGAAAGCCGGTTCCGGCGTAGGAAATCATAAAAATCCAATCAAACCAAAAGGGCGCGTCGGTTTTTGGCCGAAGATGAATGAGATCGGTCAGCAAATACGGGGCGTTGGGGAAAAATAGCAGCCAGAGTATCATGACGGGAACGAAGAGTTTTCGGTTTTGAATCCGGACGGCGACGAGGCTGAGAGCAAGCGGGATGAAGGCGAGGGCTAGATTGTAGACAAAAAAGAAATACTGGGAAGAATCGGTCCGCCAAGCGCGGAGGAACCACAGCAGGACACACCAAACGCCGGAGAGGATGACAAGGGCAAAAAGTCTGGCGGCTTCGCGAGGGAAAAGTGATTTTAAATTCATGAATGAGTGGTTGGAAATTTGAAGAGACTGCCTCGTTACGATGAACAGGTTGTGAAACTTTCGTGAAAAATCGATGAAATGCGTCATTTCTGCTTTTTCGCTGGCGTTTTCGTCACCATTCGCAAGGTTAGTGGAAACACCATGGCAACTCAGGAACTCAAAATTTTCAGCGGAACAACTCACCCGCAATTGGCGGAAGAAATCGCGGCGTATCTTGGCGTCGGTCTTTCATCGGCTGATGTTACCAAATTTCCTGATGGGGAGACTTTTGTTCGGATTAACGAAAACATTCGCGGGCGGGACATTTTCCTGATTCAGCCGACCTGCCAGCCCACGAACGAGAGCATCATGGAGTTGCTCATTATGACGGATGCGGCGCGCCGGGCCAGTGCGGAACGGATTACCGCAGTGATGCCATTTTTCGGATATGCGCGTCAGGATCGAAAAGATGAGCCTCGGGTGCCTATCACCGCGAAATTGGTCGCCAATTTGCTCGTAGCTGCCGGAGTGAGCCGCGTTTTAACGATGGACCTTCACGCTGGGCAAATTCAGGGCTTTTTCGATATTCCAGTGGATCATCTTTACGCTGCGCCAGTTTTGATCGGGCATCTCAAAGCAAAAGGATTGGGTGACAATTTGGTGGTCGTTTCTCCCGATGTCGGCGGCATGAAGATGGCTTACTCGTATTCGAAAGAATTGAAGTGTCCGTTGGCGATTGTGGCAAAAAATCGCGTTAGCGCGACCGAAGTGGAAGTCGTGAGCGTGATTGGCGAAGTCGAAGGCAAAGATGTTTTGCTAGTCGATGATATGACCGAAACGGCAGGAACTTTAAAAGAGGCTGCCGAAGTCTTGAAAGAAAAAGGGGCCAAACGCATTTTTGCAGCAGTCTCTCATGCGCTTCTAGAAGAGATGGGGCAACGCCGCATCGCTGAATCGCCGATTGAAGAACTCTTCACGACGAACAGTACTCCGCTCGCAAAAGGCGAGAAAGTGGATGTGGTTTCCGTAGCAGGTTTACTCGGTGAGGGAATTCGCCGAATTCACCACAACGAGTCGGTGACTTCTCTTTTTGACATTTCCTAGTCGATAACGTAGTTTCCGCGCCCCTCGCTAGAAATGGGGTTTCTCGGAACGTTTCCGGGGCTTTTTAACACTCGAAACCGAAAGAACGATGTCCAAACAACAGACACTCACCGCTGAAAAACGCGACGTATCCGGAACCAGCGCAGCGAAGCGTCTTCGCCGTGAAGGTATTGTGCCAGCTGTCGTTTATGGCGCTGCTCAGGATGAATACACCATTCAGATCAACGCGAAGGAATTCACCAACCTGCTTAAGACGCAGTCTGGAACAAACTTTCTCGTGAATTTGGAAATTGAAGGCGCGAAGGAGAAAACCAAGTTGGCCATGGTTCAGGAGATTCAGCAGCATGCGCTGACTGACGGAATCATCCACGTCGATTTCCACGCAGTTAACGAGAACGAGACCATTCACGCGACTATTCCGGTTTCATTGATTGGCGAAGCTGCTGGTGTTAAAGAAGGTGGCCTTCTTGAGCACATGGTGCAGTCACTCGAAGTTCACTGTCTTCCTGCAAATCTTCCTGATCACCTCGAATACGATGTTAGCGAAGTTGAAGTTGGAGATACAGTCAGCATTAGTGATCTTAATTTCCCAGACGGGGTGACTGCCACACTTGGCGACGATGTGATCGTTGCAATCTGCAACGCTGCTCGTGTTGTTGAAGAGGAAACCGAAGAAGGTGCTGAAGGTGAAGCAGGTTCTGCTGAGCCAGAAGTCATCAACGAGAAGAAAGAAGAAGATTCTGAGTAATCTCTCTCTTAAGATTTTCGAAATCCGGTTCGTCTGAACTGGTTGCAAACAGACCGCTTCGGCGGTCTGTTTTTGTTTCATCGTGAAAGAGTGGATTGCCAACAACGAAACGCTGGTCTGGTGGATGGGGGGGATCTCCATCGTTACCTTCATCGGGGCGTTGATTGCCGTCCCGATCATTGTATCGCGAATGCGGGATGATTATTTCATTCATGAACCCGATGAATCGGAAAATTCGATGAAAAACCAGAGGCCTGTCGCCTGGCTGGTAGGTTTGATAGCAAAAAATGTTCTCGGTGGTCTTCTGATCCTCGCGGGAATCGTCATGAGCCTGCCGCTGGTTCTGGGTCAGGGGTTTTTGACAATCTTGATCGGCCTCGTCATCATGGATTTCCCGAGCAAGCGGAAGCTCGAGCTAATGATGTTCCGGATTACCCTTCTGCGAGCGGCGGTGAACTGGATGCGGAAGAAGCGGGGCAGGAACCCGCTGATTTTGCCGGCGAAGGGGTTCAAAAACGATGCTGAATTGTAATCGAGATTGTTCCGTTTCGGCTTACCTAAACAAAATGAGGAGTTACCGAAAACGTCCATCTCGACTGAGTTCAGCCCTTGCCGTATTTGTGGGGATCGGCATGCTGATCTTCGCATTTTCTCAATTTACGAACCACACTCGCGTTGGTTCCGGAAGAGGCCTCGATTCTTTTGGTGGTGGTTTTACAATTCTCTGGGGCGTCGTCCTCGTCGGAATCATCGGCTATCACGCCTACAACGCGATGACCGGAAAAGGGTATTCGGATTCGATCGACATGGTGGACGATGACGAAAAGAGCCTGCATCGCAATGACTTCGGATTTGACCAAAGGAAAGACGAAGTTAGACCGGTCGAGGCTCGTCTAAAGGGACTATCGAGCCTTCGGGACAGAGATTTGATTAGTGATGACGAGTTCGCTGAGAAACGCAGCCAAATTCTCAGACGATATCTGACTTACTGACGTCGTCGAACTCGCTCATAATACATTCTGCCGATTGCATTTTGCAAATTCAGAGTCGGTGTTTGATTTTACACGGTTTTCACAAAGGTCTAGTGGTGAACGATTTAGAATAATCTGACGTGGTTGGCACTATTGATGCGGATAAGAAGGGCATCATGAGTGCAACTACTACTACCAAAAAGAAAACCAACTCCACCCGGACCAAGACCACCGCGAAGAAAAGCAATGGCACTGTTTCCACGGATCGCCTCAAAAGCGATGTGCTGAATTTAGCCGAAGATTCTAAACGCTACGCAGTCCAGACCGCAAATTCCCTTGCCGAAACGACAAAGGACGCCGTGAACGATGCGAAAGAGAGCGTTGTGGAAGTCGCAAACAAGTCCCAGAAACGCGCGCTCAGCGAGTACGATCGTTGCGTGGACGGCATTAAGAAAAACCCGGTTGCGGCTGTCGGAATTGCTGCAGTTGTGGGCCTCGCCCTCGGGATTTTTTTCCTCGGTCGCCGTAGCTAATCAAGATGGCGCGATATCCAAAAATTCAAAAAACGGTGCTGGCGGCCATGGGAATTCTTATCCCAATGGCCGCTGCTCGTTTGGCGCGGGGAACGGTTGGAAAAGGCTACGAACGAATTGCCAGCAAACCTCCGCCGCGCGATCCATCAAAATCCGACGTTCCGTGGAAAGAGGCGATCATTTGGGCTGTAGCGACTGGTGTTACCGGCGGACTGACCAAGCTGGTCTCTCGAAGACTCCTCGCACCGACGCCGGTTCCGATCGACCGGCAGGACCAGGACGAGCTGAGCGATCCGGATTTCGAACCTGATTGGGACATTGATCTCACTTAGGACTGACTTTTAATCGACGCCCGTTTCAGCCGATCCTGAATCGCGAATCCAATGCCGCGTGCCGGAAACGGTTCAGCGACAATTTCGTCCACTCCAAGTTCATCCAGCTGGCGAAGCACGTGAAAAAGCCGCAAGCCAGCCTCGGCCAAACGACCGGAGCCCGGGCTTAAAATTGCCAATTCCACCCAGTCCGCGAGATCGAGATACCCGTCTTTTTCCTGGCCGCGATAACTCAGCAACGCATAGCGTTTTCCCTCCTCGGGAGAAAAATCCTGCGGCGATTCCAACAAACGAAGAGGTGTCGTCGGCGCGTAGTGATTTTCCAGCAATCCCGGCGCTTCCGGCGCGTTTTCTTCAACCGCTGGATTTCCGATTACTTTGTCGACTTTGCCAAATTTCTTCAATTCTTCGGGCCCAATCGGTCCTGGGCGGAGAATTTTGATGGCCGGTTTCGGATCGCCCGCCGTGATCGAAATGATTGTTGATTCCAAGCCGCGAGAGCAAGCACCTCCGTCAACGATCATGGGGATGCGACCTTCCAGTTCTTTCATGACAGACGCAGCTGATGTCGGCGACATTTTCCCAAAACGGTTCGCGCTTGGCGCCGCTAATGGGCCGCCGAAATTTCGAATGATCTTCGTGAATACCGGGTGATTGCTCATTCGAATCGCTACCGTTGGCAATCCAGCGGTCACCTCATCGGAAAGAAGCGCTTTTTTCGGCAAAACAATCGTGAGCGGTCCCGGCCAGAAAGTTTCGATGAGCTGGGTGAACACTTTTTGAATATCCTCCGGAACGTCAGCCACATCTTTGTAAGCCGTTTTATTAGGAAGGTGGACGATCAGCGGATCAAACGACGGGCGTTCTTTCGCTTCGAAAATTCGGGCCACAGCAGTCGGATTCAACGCATCAGCAGCGAGACCGTAAACCGTTTCCGTTGGAAGGGCCACAGGTTCGCCCGTATGCAGCGTCGAGCTTGCGCGGTTCACCGCTTCACGCGTCGCGGCTTCGCTTTCAGTCGTAAGGAGTTCAGTTAGCATTTTTGCGGAAATATGCCAGACTCACGAAACGAATCAACAGTAGGTTACGATCGGCGATACCGCCTGGCTCGAACTGATAGGGTTGATTCATTGAACCAATACTATTGTTTCGAAAACCCCATTTTTTACATGCCAACAGACCTTCCGCCATTGCAGATCGGGCTCGCCGGATTCGGAAACGTCGGGGCCGGAGTTTTCAAGAATTTGGAAAAAAACCGCGACCTCCTTCGTGAACGAACGGGGCGGGATATCGTTGTGCGAAAAATCGTCGTCCGCGACCTGTCGAAAAGCCGTGAACTCGCGCTTCCCGAGAGGATCGTGTCGACGGATTTGGATGATTTGATCAACGACGACGAAATCGAAATCGTCGTAGAATTGATCGGCGGAACCGACCGTGCGTTTGAATTGGTCAAAGCAGCGCTGGGGAAGAAAAAGGTCGTCGTCACCGGAAACAAGGCGTTGCTCGCGGCCCATGGAAAAGAGCTCTTCGCTCTAGCCGAGCAGCAACAGACTCCGATTTACTTTGAAGCAGCCGTTGCCGGCGGAATTCCGATCATCAAGACCGTTCAGGAATCGCTCGTGGGCAATCACATCGAATCCGTCACCGGAATTATCAACGGCACCTGCAATTACATCCTCACGCGGATGTCTGAGGCCGGTCTCGGCTATGAAGAAGCGCTCGGTGAAGCCAAAGATCTCGGTTATGCGGAAGCGGACCCGACGCTGGACGTAAATGGATGGGACGCAGCGCATAAGGCGATCATTCTTGCCTCTCTCAGCTATGGGTGCTGGTTGCCTGAAGACGAAATTTACGTCGAGGGAATCGAGAAAGTGTCCGGCAAAGACACCCAGTTCGCCGACGATTTGGGCTACGCCGTGAAATTGCTCGGAATCATCCAATTGCATCCGGATTCCGGTTCCATCGAAGTGCGGGTTCAGCCTTCATTGATTTCGAAAGATCACATTTTGGCTTCCGTGAAAGGCGTGTTCAACGCGATTCTGGTAACTGGAGACGTGGTTGGTGAAACTCTGTTTTATGGCTCAGGAGCCGGACAGGATCCGACTTCAAGCGCGGTGATTTCTGATCTCGCCGATGCCGCGACCCGCGTGGTGGGCGGAAATAGCCGGACGGGATTTGTCCCCCACGGATTGTATGGAAAGCCGATGCCGGTCGAAGAAACCGTTTCAAAATATTACCTCCGCCTCGAGGTCGAAGATCGTCCCGGCGTGCTCGCGCAAATTTCAACGCTGTTGGGTGAAAATGACATTGGGATTTTGTCCATGATTCAGCCCGAAGGTAATGAAAGCGAGGGCGCGGCGCCGATTGTGTTGATGCTTCATTACGCGCCTTTTGGTGTCGTTTGTGATACTATCGAACGCATTGCCGCACTCGACTGCGTTCGCGAAGAGCCCATGTGGATGCGAGTTGAGGGGTGACGAAGTTTGAAGTTGTGAGGTTTCAAGTTTCAAGTCCGAAGCGAAAATGGCTTGAAACCTGAAACGGAAAACCCGAAACGTCGGGCCTTTAGTTACTTTACACTTGAAACTCCCTTGCATCTAAGCTCGTTTAACCTGAATCAATTTCGCTGCTTCGAGTCACTTCGGCTCGAAATGAAGCCGGGAATTACGATTTTTCACGGGGATAACGCTCAGGGGAAAACTTCCATTTTGGAAGCGATGTGCGTTTTGCTGCGGCTGCAAAGTCCGCGGAGCTCCGCCCTGGCGGATTGCATTCTATTCGAGAAAAATGCCTTCGCCATTGGCGGAAATTTGGTGACGGACGCCGGCGACGAATCGGACATGCGGATGCAGTATTCATCTGGCGGTCGAAAATTGCTGATCGACGACGAAATGCAAAAACGGAGCGCGGATTATATCAATCACAGCGCGTTGGTCGTGTGGATGGCGAACGACGATCTCGCCCTTGTTCGGGCTGGTGGCGACGGGCGTCGACGCTATCTCGATTTCATGGCGAGCCAGCTATTTCCGACGTATCGACCGGCACTGCGGGCTTACGACAAAGCGATGCGGTCGCGGAATTTTTTACTGAAACGCGACGCTTCGCCGAAATGGCCGGAAATTGATGCCTACACAAAAATACTCGCGGACCAGGCATTGATCGTGACGCGAATTCGACGTGAATTGCTGACTAAACTGACTCCTTTTGCCGAACAGGCGCAGCGCACGATTTCGGGTCGTGATGAAAAGCTCGGGATAGAATACCTCTCAAAATCCGGCGAAAACGATGATTTGGCAGCTGAATTGTTATCGCGGCGCTCTGAAGAATACGGTCGGAGAATCACCGTTGCCGGTCCGCATCGTGACGACTTCACTATGGTGATCAACGGCAGACCTGCCGCGAAATTCGCCAGCGAAGGCCAGCAGCGAACCTTGGCGCTCGCCCTGAAACTCGCGCAAACCGAGCTATTTTTATCACTTCGCGAACAACCACCGATTTTGTTGATCGATGACGTCTTCGGCGAGCTCGACGTGACGCGCCGCAACGCGCTGATGAATGCGTGGCCGAAAACCTCGCAAAAGCTGATCACGACCACCAATCTCGATTGGTTGGATGGCGATTTTTCCGGGGCGGCGCGGGTTGAGATTTGTGACGGGATTGCGACTATCGCCTGATAGCGCTGATGAAAAATCGAATTTTCAATCGCTCACCAATAATCTCACCGTCATCCTGAAATGGAGGCACGACGCCGAAGGACCCCTGTCAGAGT
>ERZ887942.40-NODE-40-length-90334-cov-55.918796_pt1 | contig 90334 bp, 54 predicted proteins | sample MGYA00521099_ERZ887942 | MGnify/ENA primary metagenome ERZ887942 (study PRJEB32303, sample SAMEA104408605) | aquatic metagenome | biome: Brackish water; feature: Pelagic; material: water | place: Baltic Sea | collected 2014-06-07T06:48:00 | depth 16,251 m ... | reverse complement strand
ATTTCAGACGCCATTGGCAACAACAAAGAATGGCTTCCCGGACACGCTGCTAGCTACAGCCAACCTCGGACTAAAGTCCGAGGCTATCATATGCCGTCGCTCCGGCACTAAGTCAACATACCGCCTCCATAGCCTTGGGGTCTTACGGGGTGGTTGAATTCTGCGTTGAACGTTGCGTCTTGTGTGGTTTCTGTGAGAATACGGATCGACTCTGCTGATTGCGGAGTGCTTCTGATGTCTTCTCCCATTTGATCCACAAAGGCCGTATTGATGCGACCATGCCGAATCTCTTTGTTCTTTCTGGCGATCACATTTGCCGCTGGTGTATGTCAGGCCGCCGATTCCCGGCCCAATATCGTTTACATGATGTCGGATGAGCTGGCTTATTATGAGCTGTCTCATATGGGCCATCCGCTGATTCGCACGCCTCGAGTTGACGCAATGGCAACTGAAGGGATTCGGTTTACTCAGGCATTGGCCGGAGCTCCCGTTTGCGCTCCTTTGAGATGCAATTTGATGACAGGCAAGCACGCAGGGCATGCTTCCGTTCGAGCAAACGATGGGGGCAGTCCTTTGCGAGCTAATGAGCCGACGATTGCATCGATGCTGAAGCAACGTGGCTATGCCACTGGAGGCTTCGGCAAGTGGGGATGCGGTGGACGCGATTCGACAGGCGTTCCGGAAAAGCACGGGTTTGACGTGTTTTATGGCTATTACGATCAGGTTCACGCTCATTCGTTTTACCCACCTTATCTGATTCGCAACAGTGAAGAAGTGCCGTTGGAAGGTAACGATGGCGGGCGAGAAGGTCAGACGTACTCGCACTACACAATCATGGACGAAGCTGAAGCGTTCATCCGACAAAACAAAGATCAGCCGTTCTTCTGTTATCTGCCAATCACGCCACCTCACGGAATGTACGACATTCCGGCGGACGATCCGGCATGGGATCAGTACAAGAATGACGCGTGGATGAAGGATGCCAGTGTTGATCCGGAAGCCAAAAAGTATGCGGCGATGGTCACCATGGTGGATAACAATCTTGGCCGAGTTCTGGACCTGCTGAAGGAACTGAATCTGGATGACAACACGATCGTGTTCTTTACAGGAGATAACGGCGGTCAGGATCGCTTCAAGAGTCCTAAACACGTGCGAGGCTTTCATAAGCCCAACGTCAATCCTGTTAACGGCGTTGAATTTCGAGGCGGCAAGGGCAACCTGTATGAAGGCGGTTTGCGGATTCCGTTTGTGGTGCGATGGCCAGGAAAGATTGAAGCTGGGCGAGTCAGTGATTTTCTGTTTTACCAGCCCGACATGATGGCCACGATTGCGGAACTGACAAAAGCGAACGCTCCCGAAAACGATGGTCTGTCGATTGTTCCGGAACTTCTGGGTTCGGCAGCAGCGGGGCGTGATCAACAGTCTCACGAGTTTCTGTATTGGGAATTCGGTCAACAGACAGCGGTTCGGATTGATCACTGGAAAGGCCTGCAACCGAAACCCAATACTGAATGGGAACTGTACGACTTGACCACCGACGTCAGCGAAACTTCCAACGTGGCGGCTCAGCATGCAGACGTTGTGGCTCGCATGAAAACGTTTGCAGAACAATCTCACGAACCAGTGCGGGCCGGTGAATATCTTGACAAAGCTCGCACCCGTCATGAGCGTGATCGTCAGGCGAAATTCGGCTTCAAAAATCCGAGCAATGCTCCAAAACCCAAACGTGCTCGAAAAAACGTGAGCCTGATTGAAGATCCCAATCTGATTCCGTTTGAACAAATCAAGTTGCACAGTTTCAGCAGCGAAAATCAGGGCAACGACAAGTTCGCTCAGTACGCCATCGACGGCGATCCAGACACGATTTGGCACAGCCAGTTCACTCCGACACCAACCTCGCATCCGCATCAGTTGGTCATCGATCTTGGAAGTGTTCGCGAAGTCACTGGTATTCGATATCTGGCTCGCCAGGACAAAGGTTGGAACGGAGCGTTCGGCAAGACAGAAGTTCGCGTTGCACCAATTGCCGAAGCACTTGACGACGCGGCGGTCGCGGCTTCTGTTGAATTCACCAAAACCAAAAACGTCCAGCCGGTCGACTTTGATGTGCCGCAATCCGGTCGCTACGTGCAGCTGCGGATTCTGTCCGAAGTTAACAAAGGACGTTGGGCCTCAGCAGCAGATATTGGCGTTGTCGGAAAGTAAGCGAAGGCCAATCGCGAAGCCTGGTTCGGCAGTATCTGCGTCTTCGGCAAAGTGGTGTTTCTTCGATTCGCGGGATGAATTATTCTCGCCTTTTCGATCTTCCACTTCGTCTGACAGGTGCCACTTTATGAAGGGCCGGGTTCTCGCTTTGACCGCGACCATAATGCTGTTGCTGACTGTCAGCGGCTGCGCTTCGGCTCGTTACGTGATGAAAGATGCAAGCACCGGAGTCGTGGCGATTCCTGCGAACAGCGAACGCCATCGCGAGAAGGCTGTCGAATTGATGCAACAGCATTTTCCAGCTGGCTACGCCATCGAACGCGAAGAAGAAACCGTAGTCGGCCAAACGACTCACCACCATGTGGACCACGGGTCAACCATCGAGCAAAACGGAAAACGCTCCGTCGAAACCGGGCAGGTAAACGGCACGGAAACGACAGTGGAAAATACCGAATACCGGATCTTCTATCGTCGAACTTAACCAAGGTTTCGCCCTTTACCCGTTCGCATGGCGTGCAAGAGCCGGTGGGATGTTTTAATCGCCGGGCCGCTCCGCTGCCGCTGCGCAATGGTCATTGCAGCGTGTGGCCATGTTTCTGCATGCTGCTGGGCCGTCGTGTCTATATGCTGGCTTCAGCGATTCGTGGACTTTTTTTGCAATGGTTGTTTTTTGTTGTCAGAGTCTTAATGAAAACGATGCGAGCATGTTGTCCGTAGCGACAACGGAGCGGCTCGGCGATTCAAGCGTTCCACGTCGTCCGGCACGCCACGCCACCGGGTCAAGGGCGGAGCCCTTGTTAGGTATTTTGTGACTTGATCGTGCGTTAAAAGATTATGGTGTGAAATCGATATCGCGTTCGGCTATGCTTTCTCGCCCGCGATTCACTTTTCCTACCAAATCGAGCTTCTTCCGCCATGCGTCGTGTTTCCTTTCTGCTGGTTCTGTTGTCGTCTACTGTCGCTTTTTTTCAGGCTGGTGAATCAGCTGTCGCGCAGTTGAGCGAAAAAGCCTCGTCTGACCGCCCCATTCATGCGTTGTTGGTGACTGGTGGTTGCTGCCACGACTATGATCGCCAGAAGCTGATTCTGACTCGCGGCATTTCCGCTCGAGCCAACGTGCGCTGGACGGTCGTGCATCAGGGCGGAACAACCACCAACACGCCTTTGCCGTTGTACAAAGATCCCAACTGGGCAGACGGTTTTGATATCGTTGTTCACAACGAATGCTTTAGTGATGTGAAGGATCTGGACTTTGTTGATGGCATTTTGCGGCCTCACAAAGAAGGGCTGCCGGCGATTCTGATCCACTGTGCGATGCATTGTTATCGCACGGGCGATGATCGCTGGTTTGAATTCGTGGGCATGCAGTCGCCGGGGCACGGGCCGCACTATTCTTATTCGGCGGATAACGTGAAGGCCGATCATCCGATCATGAAGGACTTCGGTCCGACGTTTGTGGCTCCGAAGGGCGAGCTGTATCACAGCATGAAGGTATTCGATACGGCGACACCGCTGGCTCAGGCGAATCGTCAGTCCGATGGCATGCCACAGGTTTGCGTCTGGACCAACGAATACAAGGGCCGGGCCCTTGACGCCGATACGAGCTCCCGCTCGGAATCAGAAAAACGGCTTTCCTTGGGGACTGCTGATCACAGCACGGACGGTTCGAAGGGTAACGTTCGTGGCGACCGCAGGGAAGGCACGAAGGTCTTCGGCTGCACGATGGGTCACTACAACGAAACTATGGCCGAACCCAAGTATCTCGACATGATGGCTCGAGCAATCCTGTGGGCAACCGACCGAGACATCGAAGCAAACTTCACACCTTCCACTGAGAAGATCGACGAAGAGATCAAAGCATTAATCGCTGTCCCTATTGAAAAACAGGATGCCGCAGCGCTGCTGCAAACATGTTGTGGCGACGGCAATCTTGCTCTGGGCAAGTCGGTTAGCGCCAAGAGCACTCAAAGCGGCAACGAAAACAAGAACCTCACCGACGGTCGCTTGGATACTCGCTGGTGCCCCGATGGAGGGCAGACCAACGAATGGGTGACGGTCGATCTGGGCGAAGCCATTCATGTGAAGAATCTGCGTCTGCACTGGGAACGCCGCAAAGGATCGACGTATTGGTACACCATCGAAGCGTCTGCCGATGGCGAACAGTGGAAGACCATTGTCGATGAATCGAAGAGCGACAGCAAAGATGGCATTAGAACTCACGCGGTGGATTCACCGGACACTCGTTATCTGAAAACTACGTTTCTGGGCTGCAGCACCAACGGTTGGGGTTCCATCTGGGAATTCGAAGCGTATCCCGGAGACATGCCCGAACTTCCGAAGTCAGCGAAAAGCGACGGCCCGAAACCGTCAGCATCCATCAGCGACGTGAAGGCTCCGGATGGTTTCGATGTTCGCATGTTTGCGTCTCCACCAGAAGTGAACTACCCCGTTTGTCTGACCGCCGCCGCCACGGGCGAAGTGTTTGTGGGCGTTGACGAACAGGGCTCGTTGGGTAAGGAACCGGGGCGAGGCAAAGTACTGCGATGCATCGATACCGATGGCGACGGTCAGGCCGATCAGATCAACGAATTCGCAAAGATGGATCATCCTCGAGGGCTCTTCTACGACAACGGTTCGCTGTGGGTGCTGCATCCGCCTTTCCTGTCTGTTTATCGCGACACCGACGGCGATGGTACGTCAGATGAAAGCGAAGTTCTGATCGAAGGCATCAGTACCGAAGAAGTCAATAAACGTGGTGCCGATCACACAACCAACGGCATTCGCATGGGCATCGACGGCTGGATCTACATCGCCGTCGGTGACTTCGGGTTCAACAAGGCTGTCGCAAAGGATGGCACAACGTTAAGCAAACGCGGTGGTGGAGTCGTCCGTATTCGCCCGGACGGCAGTGACATGGAAATCTATAGCTGGGGCCAACGCAACATTGTTGACATTGCTATTGATCCGCTGATGAATGTTTACACGCGAGACAACACCAACGACGGCGGTGGCTGGGATATCCGGTTGTCTCACGTGATGCAGACGGCCAACTATGGTTATCCGTCTTTGTATAAGAACTTCACCGAAGAAATCATGCCGCCTTTGGCAGACTACGGCGGTGGTTCTGGTTGCGGAGCGATGTACTTTCAGGACGACCGCTGGCCAGCACCTTACAACGACATACTGCTGACTTGTGACTGGGGTCGCAGCGAAGTGTTCAGCCATAAACTGCCCGCCAACGGTGCCACATTTGATGCTCAGCAGGACACGTTTTTGCAATTGCCTCGCCCAACAGATATCGACGCCGATGCCAGTGGCCGCATGTATGTGAGCAGCTGGAAGAATGGCCAGTTCGCTTATGATGGACCCAACATCGGCTTCGTCGCCATGATAACACCGATCGATTTCGTGCCGCATCCGGTGCCTGAAGTTGCTTTGCAGGAAAACGCCTCTTTGGTGGAGTTGCTGAACCATCCGTCCGATGCAATGCGATTGCATGTGCAGCGTGAGATTCTGCGGCGGACAGATGGGGCCGTGGCGGATCTGAAATCTGAGATCTCAAATTCGCTGATCACACTGGCTAAAAACACGGACGCTTCGCTGCATTCGCGAGTCGCGGCTGTGTGGACACTAAAGCAGGCTGAAGGCGTTAAAGCCACCACGGAACTGATTCAGCTTGCAAATGACGCGACGATTCGAGAAGCCTGCGTGAAAGCGTTGACCGATCGCACGTCTGAACTTGAAGCGACTCGCCCGGACGTTTTGGTCGGATTTCTTTCTGACGCAGACGATCGAGTCAAAGTGGCCGCCATTGTTGGGCTGGGTCGAGTGCTTCATTATGGAATGGAACACAATTGGGTGATTTCCGATAACGATGGTACACGTCCTCTTGCGGAATCAGTCACATCGTACGCAGAAGCGCTGCTGCCGCTGACAATTCAGGCCAACGCGACGCAGAATTCTGATGCTGACGCCGATGACTGGCGGTTGCCGCATTCCGAACGAGTGATCCCACATCTGGCCGTGAAGGCTCTGGTTGAAATACACGCCGTCGATGCCTGCATTAGCGCGCTCGGCGGTCCTGATCGTGCCGGTGCGCTGTGGGCTTTGAAATCCATGCATAGCAAAGCCGCCATCGACGGGCTGTTCAAAGTGCTCAGCACATCGCGAGACGAATCCCTTCGCAGCGAAATCTGGACAACGCTGATTCGCCTTTATCACCAAGAAGGTGAATTCACTGTCGACAGTCCCAAGTGGTGGGGAACTCGACCAGACACAACCGGCCCGTACTACGACCGACAGAAGTGGAGCGAATCGGATCGCATCGGCGACGCTGTCAAGGTGGCTTTGGCCGAGCCGAACAAATCTCTGGCCACTCACATTACCGAACAACTGAAGAGGCACGTGGTGAATCTGGACGGAATCAGCGCTGCCGACATTGCCGCCATGCAGGAACCTCAGAAGGCCATCGAGCTGCTCAAAGCTGACCCCTCGAATCCAAACCAGATCGCCAACATGCAAATTGCTGACGTGATGAACAAAGTGATGCCGTTGGAAGGCAACGCCAACGCAGGGAAAGACTTATTCAAAGCTCAAAGCTGCGTGAACTGCCACACGTTCGCCAACGGCCAGCAGCCTAAGGGACCTCACCTTGTCGATATTGGCAAGCGATACAAGAAGGAAGAGTTGCTGGAATCAATTCTTGATCCCAGCAAAAAGATTGCTCAAGGCTTCGACACGTGGACGTTCGCCATGACCGACGGAAAAGTTCACACCGGATTTGTGGTATTGGAAAGTGCAGAAACCGTTTCTGTGAGAGGCACTGATGGCCTGTCAAAGGAACTACTGCAGCAGGACATTGACGATCGAGTCAAACAGGAGATCAGCATGATGCCCAAGGGTGTTGTGGGAAATCTGACAACGCAGCAGTTGGCCGATCTGATTGCGTATCTGCAGTCGCTGAATTAGTGATTCGGCGACCATTCCGATTTCTGGCGGCAATTGTAAATCGAATGTCAGCCACCCGTTCAGGTACGACATCGATCCTGCTAACTCGTTTGTGTCGTCGTGGCGCCCAGTGATTCACTTCTGGTGAGTTTCGGCATCAAGTGATTGCGTGTTGTTGTCTGGTGCAGCCAGGCATCGTTTGATGTGCGCGAGTCGGTTGCGGCTGTTTTGGGCGGCTGATGTTGCCAGCGCATTGTTGAACGCTTCAGCTGGTTAAATTTGCAGCACTCGCCTGGTAAGCCGGTTTTTGTCGAGTGAATATCGCTTGCACGCAGTTTCGAAACCACAACGTTTGCCACGTTTGTGCTGTGATTGTTGCGTGGTTGCTTCAATTGTCATCAAGTGATGCGATTGATGACATCCGCTACGACACATCGTGGGAGCATTGCGTTTTCTGTCAATGTGCAGTCTTTTTGGAAATAACGCTCAGTCGTGATCTAGTTTTCCTCTGAACTGCGAAGTCTTTGCGGCTTTGCATCGCTTTCGATGAATCTACGAGAACCACATGGCCATTCAGAAGATTTCGACACGTTCCAGCCTGATCGCTTCTCTTGAACAATTGCTGCTCATGTCAGCGTCGTCGATTGAAGGCACCGATGCCGGCGAATGGCTTTCAGGTGATGAGTGTCACCACGATTTTCATGCCGGTGGTGGAGACGATGCTATCTACGCTCCGTTTGGATTCAACACCATCGACGGAGGAAGCGGCGAAGATACTCTGGTGATCTACGAAGGTAATCGAGCTGACTATACCGTAGAACGATCAGAAAGCGGAGTCGTCTCTGTTGAAGGCCCTGGTCTGAATTCTCTGCGGTTCCACAGCGTGCTGCGAAACGTCGAACGCATTGTGTTTAACGATGGAATCCTATGGATTGACGGAAGCAACGGATTCCAGTCGATCAATGGCGACGCGGCCGATAACTTTATTGCAGGGACGGAAAAGAACGACATCATCAATGCGGGCGGCGGAGATGACGAGATCTACGATCCTCACGGAAACAACGTCATTGATGGTGGCGATGGGGTTGATACGTTAGTGGTCTACGAAGGCAATCGAGCCGACTATGACGTGTCAGTACAGGATGACGGATCAGTAAAGATTACTGGCCCCGGTATGGATGGCACCACGGTTGAAAACGTACTGCGAAACGTCGAGCGCATCAGCTTTAATGATCAGGTTCTGGAACTGACAGTGGCTGTTGACACCAGTAGTCCAGCTCAACCGGTCGAAACCGTCAGTGATGGCGAATTGAATGCAGGGGGGCCGAGTGAACCGGAAGTCGCCAGCGCTGAGCCTCCCGTGGCTGAACAATCTGACACAGCTGGTGACGATGTGTCGGCAGAACAACCGGCTGAGTTGTCAGATGCTTCATCTGACGCGTTCAATGAGCCGGTGGCTGAAGTTACACTGGAGTCGCCTGTTGCTGAAGAGTTGGCTGCTGAAGAGTCAGCCGTTGAAGAGCCGCCGGTTTTTGAGGACGTTGTTTCGGAAGATCCCGCTGACGTCTCGCCGGAAGACAGTGTCGCCGCATCGCCGGAAATCACGCCCGAACCGGTTCCTGAACCGCCCGTTGCGAATGTTGAACCGCCTGACAGCGAAGAACCGCCTGCCGTAGCTCAGGAGGTCGTGCCAGAGCCCGTTGCTGAAGTGCCACAATTGACGCCTCAGCAGGCACAGGCCAATGAATACATCGCCAAAGTTGTTGAACTGACAAACGTCATTCGCCAGGAATTTGGCCTGGAAGTGTTTACTGAAAATTCGCAGTTGCAGCAGGCCGCTCAAACGCAGTCAGAAAACCTTGCGTTCCTGGACTTTTTCAATCATACCGGCCTGGATGGCAAGCATCCGTGGGATCGTGTGGCAGACACTGGCTATAACTATTGGACGGTTGGTGAAAACATAGCCGCTGGTCAGCTGACACCTGAAGAAGTTGTTCAAGCATGGATGGATAGTCCGCCTCATCGAGCTGCGATATTGAATCCTGACTTCAAAGAGATTGGCGTGGGTTTCCAGTACCTCGCTGACGACACCGGAGATATCAACTACAACTTCTATTGGACTCAGGTATTCGGAACGCAGATGTAGGGCAACGTCTGGGAGTCAGATTCCCACCTGTTAGCGAGGGGCGATGTTTTAGCGTGAAAACGAAACGATCAGTTCCTGCACCTTGGTTTTCGTCAGTGATGTGCGAGCTTCGTTGCGGATACTGTTCAGATACTTGACGGCGGCCTTCGGATTTTCGACAGCGATCATTTTCGCCTTTCGAAATCGGACCTTCCAGATTTCGGCTTCCATCATTTTTTCTGCATGAATATTTCGTTGATCCGTGGCTGCTACATCGAGCTGTTTGGTGAGTGAATTCAGTAGTTGAGCTTTTTCGCCATCGCTTAGCGAAGAGGTTTGAATTTCGGCCACAACCTTTTCGTATTGATCAATGACTTTGCCAATGTGGTCGAACGCAATTTCGCAGCTTTTCATGACTCCCGTTTGCAGAGCCGTTCGAAATTCTTTGGCGGCTCTGGCGTTTGTGGCGGGACTGGATTCTTTTTCGAACAGATAAGCTGCCTGCAATTGTGCGGTTAGTCGAGCTCTGTCTTCGTTAAGTCTGTGTTTTTCTATGAGTGCGTTGTTGGCCGCTGTGCTGGCCTTTTCAAGTTGTCTGCGTTCGGATCGGCCATGAAACGTTTTCGACCAGAACAACGTTAGTCCTTTGACAACCAGCGATGTCACCAGCACCAGTACGCAGATTCCCAGTGTGATTGCCAGAAAGCCGATCAGTCCGTTGCGAAGGTATCGCCACTGAAATCCTTCCAACGCTTCGCCAAGAGAATAGATGACGGCCAGCAAAAGCAGAGACACAAGCAATACGAACAGGCCGACTCCGAAGCGATAAAGATTCTTTGCAGAGTCTTCAGGCAATCTTGAAAAATCAGGTAGGTCATCACGCATCGCCGGGCCTGTTGTTTTGCGACGTCTGTGGTATCACCTGACGATTCAAGTGATGAGAAAGCGAAGTCGATTCTGACGTGGATCAATCAAGTTCGTATTTGGAAACGATGGTGTCTTCCTGAATTCTTGACAGCGTTTTTTCGAAGTTGCCAAGAATATCCTGAATCAGTCGGTCTTTCATAATTTCCGGCAGGCTGGATGACTTGGCTTTGTCCAGAGCCGTCGCTGCGGATTCGTAGGCGCGTTGCAGGTCTGCGTTACGCGAATCCAGCCGATCAATTTCCAACGCGCGGATTGTGGATTGCACGTAGGTCTTGATTGATTCTGCGACTTCAACAGACTTCGCGTCCCAGAACGCTTTGCTTTCGCGAATGGCAGCTTCCGCTTTGTGCTGGATCAGGCTAATTTCGGTTTCGTAGGTAACTCGAGCCTTTTGAAGTTCATGAGCTGATTCTGCATTGCGACGTTTTAGTCGGCTGATCATCCCCATCTTTTCTTCGGAAACTTCCGGTGGTTCTGAGGCATCGGCTTCAGCGATCACCTCTGTGGCTGCTCTGACAACCGGCAGTGTTTCCGTGGCTTCCTCACGTTTTCGAAACGCGCGTTTCAGGTGATCGTTCAGATCTTCGTTTTGACCTGACATAAGTTGCTCCAAAGACGGGAGATGTAAGAAGGGGCAAATTCCGGTAAACGAACGACTTACAGGCATCTGGTTTCGCATTTGCGGCACAACCAGAGTGCGACGGCTGCCAGAAAATGTATGCCCCAATTCTACAGGTACTGTTTCCAAATTCGTAGTCTTAAGTGTCGATCTGTGTTTGAGGGCAGCAAACAAGCGTTTTCCAAAGACAAGCGGCCGCATTCCGATTTGCAGGCTGTGGAAGATTGGAATAACGGATTCGTTTGAGTTATGTTGCGGTCTGGTCGATCAAGGCTTGAGAAAGGGCCGTTTGGTCGATTTTATGAAGCGTTTTCTGTTTTCTGAATCATTAGCTCTCTGGTAAGCCATGCGATCCATCAAAAAGCTGCTCGTCGCCAACCGGTCCGAAATCGCAATTCGAGTATTTCGTAGTGCTACGGAATTGGGAATTCGAACAGTCGCGATTTACTCGCACGAAGATCGTTACGCGCTGCATCGATTCAAAGCGGACGAAGCCTACAAAATCGGTAAACAGGGCGAACCGATTCGAGCGTACCTGGATATTCCATCAATCGTACAGCTGGCTAAAGATGTTGGCGCCGACGCGATTCATCCGGGTTACGGGTTTTTGTCTGAACGAGCCGAGTTTGCTCGCGCATGTAGCGAGGCGGGTGTTAAGTTTGTTGGGCCATCCGTTGATGCGTTGCAGAATCTGGGCGACAAGACATCAGCCAGAGCAATCGCGATTAAAGCCAACGTGCCGATTCTGGGTGGAACTCAGGGAGCGGTCGATGACTTGAAGGAAGCTCAGGCGGCTGCGGAGACCGTTGGTTTTCCCGTGATGATCAAGGCATCGCACGGCGGCGGCGGTCGCGGGATGCGAGTCGTACGAACGGCGGACGAATTCGCTCAGGCTTTTGAAAGTGCTCGTAACGAAGCGCTGACGGCATTCGGCAACGCGGAAGTCTTCATAGAAAAATTTATTGGCCGAGCCAAGCATATCGAAGTTCAGTTGCTGGGCGACGAACACGGCAACCTTGTGCACCTGTTCGAACGCGACTGTTCTGTGCAGCGGCGTCATCAAAAAGTGATTGAGCTGGCACCCGCACCAGACCTCAGCGAAGAACTGCGACAGGGAATGTTGGACGCGGCATTGAAGATCGGTCGCGAAGCCAACTATAGCTGCGCGGGCACGGTGGAATTTCTGGTCGATGCCGACGAGCAGAAATTCTACTTCATCGAAGTGAACCCTCGTATTCAAGTCGAACACACGGTAACGGAAGAAGTCACCGGTATCGACATCGTGAAGTCGCAGATCATGGTGGCCCAAGGCCACAAGCTCAGCGATCCCTGCATCGACATTCCGACTCAGGAATCTGTCAAGGTCAATGGCTTCGCGTTGCAGTGTCGCGTGACGACGGAGGATCCGGAAAACAACTTCATGCCGGACTACGGTCGAGTCGCTCACTACCGTTCGGCCAGCGGAATGGGCGTGCGACTGGATGCCGGCAGCGCGTTTTCCGGAGCCGTCGTGAATCCGTTTTACGATTCTTTGCTGACCAAGGTTACCGCGCGAGGTCGCAACTTTGCCGGTTCCATCAGCATCATGAAGCGGGCTCTGCGAGAATTCCGAATTCGTGGCGTGAAGACTAACATTCCTTTCCTGCTGAAAACGCTGTCTCACCCAACGTTTACCAGCGGCAATTGCACCACTCGCTTCATCGACGAAACACCCGACCTGTTCAAGTTTGATGCTCGCCAGAACCGAGCCACCAAGGTGCTGACATACCTTGCAGAAACCATGGTGAATGGTTGCGAACTCGTGAAAGGCCGCCCGGTTTCTTTGCGACGCGAAGCGGCTCCGCTGCCGCACGTTGATCACGACAAGCCAATTCCCAAAGGTTCGCGAGACAAATTTAAAGAACTCGGTGCAGAAGGTTTTTCGAAGTGGATCCGCAACGAAAAACGTCTACTGATCACCGACACGACTTTCCGAGACGCTCATCAGTCGTTGCTGGCGACTCGAATGAGAACCTATGACCTGCTGCAGATCAGTGATGCTTACGCTCGTAACTGTAGTGATTTGTTCAGCCTGGAAATGTGGGGCGGAGCGACCTTTGATACGTCGATGCGGTTTCTGAAAGAATGCCCGTGGCAGCGACTGGCCGATATGCGAGCCAAAATTCCCAACATTCTGACACAGATGCTGCTGCGAGCGTCCAGTGCTTTGGGCTACACCAACTATCCGGACAACGTTGTTGCTGCGTGCGTGAAAGAAGCGGCCGACTGTGGCATGGATCTGTTTCGAGTATTCGATGCTCTGAACTACGTGCCCAACATGAAGGTAGCGATGGATGCCGTGATCAACAGCGGAATGCTGTGCGAAGCCAGTATCTGCTATAGCGGAGATCTGACCAACCCACACCGTAACAAATACGACATGAAGTACTATGTTGGCCTTGCCAAAGAGTTCGAAAAGATGGGAGCCCACATTCTGGCAATCAAAGACATGGCTGGATTGTGTAAGCCGGCGGCGACATCTGCGCTGGTGAAGACGCTGCGAGAAGAAATCGGGATTCCCGTTCACTTCCACACTCACGACACCGCCGGAATTCAGGCGGCCTCAATTCTGGAAGGCAGCAAAGTTGGGCTGGATATCGCCGATTGCGCGATGGCTCCGTTGTCTGGCGGAACGTCTCAGCCAAACCTTAACACTGTTGCCGAAATGCTGCGATACGGTGATCGCGACACAGGCCTGAACACTCATTCGATCGACGCTGTCGCTGACTACTGGCGAGCCACTCGTGAATTCTATACGCCGTTCGAAAGCCAGGTTCTTCCTGCCACAGCCGACCTGTACGAACACGAAATGCCGGGCGGCCAGTACACAAACCTGTTCCAACAGGCTCGCGCTTTAGGTCTTGCCGATCGCTGGGCAGAAGTCTGCAAAGTGTATGCGGGAGTCAACCAGTTGTTTGGCGACATTCCCAAGGTGACACCCAGCAGCAAGGCCGTCGGGGACATGGCTCTGTTTATGGTCGCCAATGAGCTGACCAACGCAGACGTTTTGAACACGGACCGCGACATCGCATTTCCGGCCAGTGTGATCGACCTGATTGGCGGAGGCATGGGCCAGCCACCAGGCGGATTTCCTCAGGCGGTCAAAGATCGAGTGCTGTTGGGCAAGGACGAGTTCACCGGTCGCCCCGGCGAATCGCTTCCGCCTGCCGATTTCGATGCGGCTCGGGCGAAGGTGAAGACGCTCGTCAAACGCGATCCACTGGAACGTGAAGTCGTGCAGTGGTTGTTGTACGAACGAGTCTTTGAAGACTTCGCAGCTCACCAGTTGAAGTACGGCGACGTCAGCATTTTGCCAACTCCCAACTTTTTCTACGGTTTGGAACCGGGGGAAGAGATCGCGATTGATATTGAAGAAGGCAAAACGCTGATCATCAAGTTTCTGACAGTCGGCAATCCTCATGCGGACGGCACAAGAACCGTCTTCTTCGAACTCAACGGCCAGCCTCGAGAAGTCACGATCACGGACAACAGCCTGGAAACAGACGTCGTGAAAGCCGTGAAGGCAGATCCATCCAACAAAGGCCACATCGGCAGCACCATGCCCGGCATGGTGGTGGCGGTCGCCGTGAAGCCCGGCGATGGAGTCAAAAAAGGCCAGAAGCTGTTGACTCTGGAAGCCATGAAAATGGAAACCATGATCAATGCCGAATTTGATGGCAAGGTTGCGGAAGTGCTGGTAAAGAGCGGCAGCCAGGTTGAGACCGGGGATTTGCTGGTGGTGATTGAGTAGGCGTGTCTGTGTGGTGTGTTGCGTAACTCGGACTGAAGTCCGAGGCTATCGCATGCCGTTGCTCCGCAACTATTGAAATCGTGGTTGCGTCAGAATAGGCGTTACTCCTGCTTTGTCATTCGTTGAGTGCCACTCGCGTTGCGTTCGCAAATGTTTCTTGTCCTCAGTCGCGGAGCGACGGCATGCGATAGCCTCGGGTTTTAACCCGAGGTAGCAGTTAACAATGACCGGAAAGCCGCGGAGTGGCGACATGTAGAATCGTCTGCCAATTTGGGCACATGTCGTCGCTCCGCGACTTCGTGGCGTGGGGGCTTGTCAACCTCGGGTTAAAACCCGAGGCTACCGCATGCTGTTGCTCCGCAACTCTTAATCTGTTGGGTTGCGGACCTCAGGTGAAGTCTCAGGCTGTCAGATGTCGTTGCTTCGCAACTGAAACATGAATCAGAATTGAGTGCTCAGTCGATGTTATTTGACCGCGTGATATACTTGGTTGCTGAGGCACGGTCCGTCACTGGGCCGCGATGTTCATGATTTCGGGAATGTGTCTTTTTGGCGAGAGATTCACACCAGGAGTTTCATGACTTACGCGAAGCACTCAGGGCTCCGAACTTATCCTGCGTTTTCTGTTTCTGACTGGACTGCCATGCGTCATCTTGCTTTTGTGTCACTCATTCTGGTTGCCTGTCCGTTTGTGTGTGCTCAGGAAGCTGAACAGATTCAGCCGAGTGCAGATCCAGCAGCTGTGCCATCTGCGGTGGAAGTGGATTCAGGCGACGTGACGCCAGCTGACAGTGGGCAATCGAGTAACGAATCGACTCTGAAGGATGTTAGTGAGCAGGCGAAAGAACTGGCCTCGCAGACCAAAGACAAGGTTGGCGAGATTGCCGAGACGCTCGACAAGACCGAGGCGGCGCAAAACGTTTCTGCCGGACTGTTGAAACCGATTTACACGTTGGCCGAATCGCTGTCGTTTCCGGCCTTCTATTGGACGGCATTTGCTTTGATGGTTGCCGGAGTTGTCAGCTATGCGTTTCAACTGGTGCTTGGCAAGGTGGTCGTGCTTACGAAAGGCAGCATGAACATTCGTGAGATCATGTCGGATTCTGTGGGATTGGCGATTTGTGTCATTGGTCTGGTTCTGACGACTCAGGCCGCCACCGAAAATTCAACATTCGCTCAAACACCTTCGGCTGTAATATCGGCAACCGTTGCCGGTGCGATTCTGGGACTCTGTCTTTACCGATGGGGCCAGGCGGAAGAAATCGATGCGGCGATGGGGCGGAAGAAAAGTAAATCTAGGTCGAAGTAGGCACGACAAGACTGAGCATCAGGCCATGCTTGTAACTGCTTCGTTGCTTGCTGTGAAGGTTTGCTCAATGTGAACAAGTTTGAAGGCATATTGAAGCCTGTGTTGCCATTGCCTGTCGGTTTTCCACGTGGTGGCTTCTGAGGGTTTCTGCGATCTCTATAACCATCATTGGTTGAGTGATTATGTGTGAGTTGCTCGTTGCTTAAATCTTCGGCGAGTTGCTTATCGATTGGTCGAACGGAACGTTGCGTTGAACGTTTTTATGGTGTGAATCAGCGTTCATTGTTCGAATTTGCGGCTGTTTTTCCATATCTATGAATTCCCGGCGAATTGGCCCACGATCTGCTTAAGAAGAAATCAACAAGCGGCAATCAGTTTGATTTCCCTTGATTTTGGCTCTAAAAAGTGGATTTCGCAATGCGTCAGGCAAACGTTTCAATTCGTTACATTCCAACACCGGAACGTGGTGAACAACAATTCGATCGTCCTGCAGTTCAACGGGTTCAGGCACTCCAGGAAATTCCGGTTTCTCAGGAGGCTCGCCGTCCGGGACTTCGCATCGACGACATGCCATGGTTTGGCAATCGTGTTCCCAATGGTTATTGGGACATCCGCGAAAATCGCGTTCGCTATCTGGATTGGCTGGGCGAACAATGTGGGTTTGTAACACCGGAAGACTGGTACAACGTTCGCAAGCACCACTTCCAGAGTCATAGCGGCGGCGGCCTGCTTCGCAATGAGTATGGTTCGTCAGTTCTGGCTGCGATGTGCGATTACAAGCCCGAATATGATTGGAAGCCATGGCTGTTTGGGGGTGCACCGAACGGATTCTGGAATGTTCGAGAGAACCGCAATCGATACATGGCTTGGTTAGGACAGCAGCTTGGCATTGAAACAGTTGAGGGTTGGTACGGCGTTACGGGAGCTGATTTCTTCAACCATCACGGTGGTGGTCTTCTGAACAATCAGTTTAAGGGTTCGGTTCAGGCACTGCTTCGAGATTACAAGCCGGAATTTGAATGGAAGGCATGGAGGTTCACCAGTGTTCCTCAGAGCTTCTGGCAGTCGCCCGCTAACCGGCGCAACTATATGTTGTGGCTTGGCGAGCAACTTGGCTTTCGAACCTCTCGCGACTGGCGAAAACTGAACCGCGAACACTTCTACAAGTTTGAAGGTTCAGGTCTGTTTGTGACTCACTACCACGGCTCGACTCAGCAGGCCATTGCCGAGCTGTTTCCAGAAGGCCTTGCTCAGGCATCGTAAATAAAGTGAGCTAAACAAGAAACATAACGCGGAAGCCCGGCCTTGAAAAAGGTCGGGTTTTTTCTTTGATGTGTAGCGTAAAGTCATCGGAAAGAAATGCTGCTTCGTGTATCTGACTGAATTTCTGATTCTGTAAACCACGCGGGCTTAAGCTTACTATCCGCGTACAGTTTGGCCTGGTCGAAGTAGTGAGGCGACTTCCGTCGACCGCTGGTACCAAACGGCACGATGCTGTGTGCCTGAATCGGGTTTTTGAAGTCTACAACTGCCATATAGGAAGCTCCGACGACGGCAAACCGCTGAGTTCGAAGCAACGGAATTTCCGGCGATGAGTAGACCGTGCAAATGATGCCCAGTGGACCGGGTGCGCCAGTGCAGGGCAGGCTGTCGAACAATGGATTCAGGCCGACTCCCGCATGCTGCACGTCTGGCTGGTCGGCGACTCGCTGCAGCCGATGAGCGTCTCCCCACGGATGCTTCCATGTGCCGTAAAGACTGTTGATCTTGTTGGCTGCTTTCCTGAGTGCCTGAAACCAGGTGGCACGATCTGTTGTGTAGTCCTGCCGCAATGTTTCGGCCGGATAACCGAAGCCGTAAAGCTCTTCATACCATGCGACGATCAGTGTTGTCTGTGTTGATTCGTGACTGGCACAGCAGTCCCAGTTTTGCAGATGTTGCCAGTACTCGGCCACTTCTTCGGCAAGTGCAGCATCTTCCGTTTTAAGGCGTTCGTAAACTTCGCTAAGTTTTGGAATCTCTGTCATCGGCCAATACATGCGAGTGTCATAAGCCATCGACTGCCACTGCGGATAAGTAACGTTGTCTGCGTTCTTGAGCATCAGCCGCGACATCTTGGATCGTCTCATGTCCACGGCCGCATCTTCGATCATGTACTTGGGGAATTCTTCGGCTTTAGGATTGTCGGCATCGACGTCTGTGGTGGTGAACGGAGACGAGTTGCAGCTTTGAACGTATCCGCAACCTGGGTTCAACACCTGAGGAAGTTCGTCAAACGTGTGATTCCCCATCCATTCTGTTTCAGGAATACTGCCATCGACCGGGCGTTGCCAATTGTAGGTGGGGTTGCGTTTAGGAATCGTTCCGTTGTAGGCATAGAAGATGTTGTTCTGGTCGTCAGCATAGACCACATTAAACATCGGGATCGCACACAGACCAATCGCCGCCTTCCATTGCTGGAAGTCTTTCGCCAGAACCATGTTCCATGCCTGATTGACGCGGTCGTTGTTGAACAATCCAGCCACCTGAACGGCCAGATAGGCGTCGCCATCTTTGCGAACAATCGGCCCGTGATGTGTCTTTCGAAACGTAACCTGTTGTTCAACCAGTTTGTTGCCCTGCTTGATCTGCAGAGTTTCAGTCCACTGAGTTGCCTGTCGGTATCCTCCGTCGTAGCGGTAATTGAGCGGATTAGCGGGGTCGTCAAATGTGATTCGCCATGCATCAGCGATATCCGGTTCGTTGACCGTATATGTCCAGCCAAGAAATTCGTTGTGCCCGATCGTGGGGAACGGGTTGCCAAAGAAGCACGCTCCTGTGAAGTTCAGGCCTTCGTCGCTGCGAATATGAGCTTCATAGAACTGACCCATGCCGTACCAGGGTTGATGAGGATTGATAAACAGCATCGCCGAACCAGAAGCTGTTTTGCTTCCTGAAATCGCCCATGCATTTGATCCGATGGCTTCTCGAATGCCCACGTCAAAGCCGGTTTCGACGGGATCGGGAAGCTCCCAGGAATTCCACTGAAGCCTTTCAGCCGGCGGTCGTTCCGCGATTTCATTTTCACCACGTGGTTGCGGCTTCCCGACGTGAGCCTGTCGATAGATGAAGTCCAGTATCATGTGTCGATCCATGGCGACGATGAACCATGGTTCAAAGTGATCAATCAGACGAGGCTTTTCTTCCGGGTGAGTCTTCAAGTAGTGATTGATGCCTTCAGTGAAGGCTGTTGCCATGCCTTTTTGTTCGGCTGTCAGCAGGTCAAAGTCGTCCCGCGAACGCTTTGCGGTTTCGAAGCTGCGGTTCAGGATGTCAGAGCGTACTCCATCTTCGCCAGCAACCTCTGAATAACGACCAACGGCGCGAATGCATGTGTCTTCAAGCTGCCAGAAATAGTCTTCTGCCTGAGCATAGCCCATCCCGAAAAAGGCATCCGCGTGAGTGCGTCCGTGGATATGAGCGACGCCCCATGTGTCTCGTCGAATCGTTGTGGCGGGCGTGACTTCGTCGGCCAACGTCAAACCTGTTGTCGCCGAAATTAAACACGCGGACATCAGCGTGGAACGAGCGAGAATCGTAATTGCGCAGCGGGATGTTTGGCGGGTTGCTTGCACGTGCTATATTCGCTTTTCAGGCTTTGCAGATAGAAAACGCCCGCCTCAGGCAATAGTCGATTGCACAAGGCGGGCGAGGTGATTCACATTGTGTCAATCAAGGACAGAGTCAGCTACTTCTCGTAGGCTCGACTGCTGGACTTATCTGCAGTTGGGAAATCGGCAGGGATGTCCTGAGTCACTTTTCCGGTTGCCGCCCATTCGGCGCCACGCTGCAGGGTCGCGATGAATCCAACGCATTCAACTGAGTACTCAGCATGTCCCATCGGTGTGTGGAAGATTCGGCCTTTGCCGTACTTCACCGTAAAGATCATAGGCTCGTGTCGGTTGGTAACCTGTGATTCAGCGGTTGCCAGAATCTCCATGTTTTTTGCGGGGCCACGCAGTTGGTCGTAGAGTTCGTCTTTGGCATGCAGCCATTCTACGGGCATTCCATTTGTGATTGGGTGGTCCTTGTCTCGGATAACAACGGGGAATTCCCATTGAGCTCCATGGTTACCACCTTTGCCGGGTGATGTGTCGCGAATGATGTCGCCTTTGTCGTTTGTGTAGACGTAGGGGCCACTTTTTTCGCTACGCCCACCCCAACCGCCGAGGCCGATCATTTCGTTGTAGGCTGGCCATTCAGGAAACGAGTTGTCGGCTGCATGAACGACAACCATGGCTCCACCTTCGCTGATGTACTTTTCAAACGCTTCCTGAGTTGCCGTTGGCCAGGGCGCTGCACCGTGGCCGAAGTTGTTGATGACGACGGCGTAGTCGCTGAAGTTGGGCTTAAAGTTCGGATCTGTTCCTTTTGGCGCCGCGGTGGCAACATCGACGGTGAATAGCTTGGTTTCTTCCAGGTAGCTTTTCATCCTTTTCGTTGTTTCTGGCCAGGCCTTGTGGTTGTTTTGACCATCAACAATCAAAGCCTTCATCGGCTCAGCCGCAGGCAAAACGGCGGTCATCAGCAATGCCGCGGTTAGTGCGACGAATGTACGAACAATTCGAATCACGGTGGATTGTCTCCAATTAGATGCAGATACAGTTGAAAATCAGAATGCGAATCAAGGCGATGTCGAAAATCGATCAGGCGAACGAAGTCTTCGGGATAGCAATTTTCACGATGATTTATTGATGAATTCCTGTTTTCACAAGATTCACAGAGCTTCAACGTAACCGAAGTTCCCGGCAATGGCAAAGGTGTTGCCAGAGTTTCGAGCTCCAAACAAAGACGCTTGATGTAGGGGCTGGCTGTGATTTTTTGCGAGGAATGTCGGACTGTTTTAGTCGCTTCGGTGCTGCACATTTGTTTTCCTGAAGGAGTGGTCCGGCAATTTGTCTGCATTTGGCTTGAGTTTGCAACACTTAAGAATGCGTTTCTTTGCGGCAACGTGCCGTTATGTTTGGTGCAGAAAGTCACCCCAGGCACTACTTGCAACTCGGCGTGTGAATGTTTGAGGGTTGATTTCGAGTGTTCCGTGCATTCCCATACGTCGCACATGGCGGTACGTGGGGCCAGTTTGCATGTATGTGCAGACCCAGTTAAAACCGCCAACTTTGCAACCAGAACAGCGTTATAGATCGCGCGAATGAATGATGACGACCCGGTGTCTGTTTGGATCGAGCAGCTTCGAACGGCAGACGAATCTGCTGCTCGCGGTGTTTGGGAGCACTTTGCTGCGCGACTCTGCGCGATGGCCCGAGCGAAACTGCATTCCGCACCCGCAAGGTATACGACGAAGAAGATGCGGCCCTCAGCATGTTTCGCAGCGTTTGCGAAGGCATGGCGACTGGCAGGTTTCCGGAACTCCACGACCGCAATAGTCTGTGGGGGCTAATGCTGGTCATGACGACTCAGAAGATTTCCAACCGTCATCGATTCGACCGTCAGCAACGTCGGGATATTAGACGTACAGTGACGGATTCTGTGTTTGACTATCTTGATCGTTCAGTGATCGACATTGGCGGGACAAGTATGGCCTCGCGCGAACCAACTCCCGAATTTGCGGCAGAGTTTGCTGAGACGTGCCAAACTCTGTTCGACGCGTTGCGTGATCCTTTGCTGGAGCAGGTTGTGTTGCTGAAGATGGAGGGCATGACCGATGCGGAGATCGCTGCAAAGACAGACTGCTCGCGACGAACGGTTCAGAGAAGACTTGAGATTATTCGACGGCAGTTGATCGGAATGGAGTTGTTGAATGAATGATCCGAACCCGTTCGACGATCTTGATGACGAACAGTTACGCAATCTGCATTTGGCCTCGGAAGCGTTCGAGGCAGCATTGCGTACTGACGAATCCGCAAGCATCGAGCAATTTCTGGAAGAGGCTTCGGCTGAAATCAGGACGCCGCTTTTTTGTGAGTTGTTTGCGATTGAATTGGAATGGCGCCGGCAACAATCTTCGATACCTGAAGCCATCGACTATCTGGCTCGGTTTCCCGAGTTTCATGAACAGATCCACCGATTGCTGAAAGCAGAGCGCGCCCATCCGTCCATGGCCGGTTCTTATGGTGACAACGCGAAGAAAAGCGGGTCGGGAGGGCAAAGCTGGAACTTGCCTCTCCCTGAAGGGACTGTCATTGATGATCGCTATACGATTTTGGAGCTGGTTGGCGAAGGTGGAATGGGGTCGGTTTATCTGGCCGATCAGCATGAACCTGTCACTCGGCAGGTGGCGATTAAGTTCATCAAAGGTGGGATGGATTCGACAGCCGTGCAGGCTCGATTTGATATCGAGCGACAGTCGCTGGCGATGATGGACCATCCTGGCATCGCTCGTGTCTATGATGGCGGGCAAACGGAAACCGGGCTTCCGTACTTTGTGATGGAACTGGTTCGCGGTGTTCCGATTACTCGTTACTGTGACGAGCAGTCTTTGGACGTGCGATCTCGATTGCAGTTGTTTGTTTCAGTCTGTCGCGCGGTGCAGCACGCTCATTCCAAGGGAATTATTCATCGTGATCTAAAGCCTGGAAATATTCTGGTGACGGTAGCGGACGGTCTGCCACGCCCCAAGGTGATTGACTTTGGCGTTGCGAAGGCGATCGATCAAAGGTTATCTGAACACAGTCTGGCGGCAACAGCCATGATTGTAGGAACGCCTGCCTATATGTCTCCAGAACAGGCCGACCCTGGTTCGATGGACATCGATACTCGCACCGACGTTTACGCATTGGGCATCGTGTTATACGAGCTGCTGGTGGGCTCGCCTCCTCATGATGCGGACAGCGTGCCACGTGGTGCGATTCTGGAGTTGCTGCGGCTGATTCGTGAAGTCGATTCGCCTCGCCCCAGCACCAAAGCGATTTCTTCAGTCTCGCTGGCGAAGATTGCGGCCAATCGTAACATTGATCCGCAAAAACTTGCTCCGATGCTGCGTGGAGAGCTCGACTGGATTGCCTTGAAGGCGATCGACAAGGACCGTGCTCGTCGTTACGAAACTGTGAGCGGTTTGGGGCTGGACGTCGAGCGGTATCTTGCCGGCGAGGTGGTCGAAGCCCGTCCGCCGAGCAGAACTTATCGGCTGCAAAAATTTGTCAAACGACACAAAGTACAGGTTGTCGCTGCGGGGTTGCTGCTGGTAACAATGACTGCAGGTATTGTTGGAACGACATGGGGACTGCTTGAAGCAAAGAAGCAGGAAAAGGCTGCTCAGGAAGAACTGCTTGCCAAGGAAGAAGCCCGGAAGAATGAAGCTGCTGAACGTAAACACGCCGAAGCAATTGCGGATTTTGTGATCAAAGACTTTCTGGCACTCACCAGTCTGGAGGGGCGACTGGATTTTGACGACGGTGGAAAGTCCGGACTTAACAAAGACAGCACTCTTCGCGACCTGCTTGATCGCGCGGCCGAGAAACTGAAAACTCGAATGGACCTGGAGCCGCAGACGAAAGCAAGATTGCTGAATATCGTCGGTCAGAGTTACATCAACCTGGGTGCGTTTCCAGAAGCGATCGAATCGTTCCAGCAAAGCACTGCGTTATTCGCTGATGTCTTCGGGAAAGATCACGTCGATACGCTTGCCGAACAGTATTTGCTGGTTCTTGCTTTGTATGAAAATGGACAGTACGACCTGGCGCTACCGTTGGCGGAAGAGGTTCTTGAAAAGAAGATTGCACTGCTTGGGCAGGATCACTCCCATGTTCTGCGCAGCAAGCGCAGGCTGGCTAAGATTCTGCAAAAAACGGGCGATTCTGCGAAAGCTGTTGAACTGCTTCAGGAAACTCTTGCCGGACTGACTTCATTGCATGGCCCCAGCGGGCAAATCGTTCTGTCGAATAAGTATGACCTTGCATTGGCAATGAACGCCCTGAATCAGCCGGAAAAAGCAGTGCCGCTTTTGGAAGAAACGCTTGCGCTGCAGGCAGAACATTTGGGTGAGAATCATCCGGATGTTCATAACACACGCGAAAAGCTGGCTGAGCTATACACCGCATCAGGCCAATACGAAAAGGCTCAACCATTGATTGAGAAGGGGGTCGCATGGGCGACAGAAAACTACGGCACCGAACATCCCAGTACGATCTATGCCATGTCTCGCCTGGCGGGGCTTTATCGCAGCCAGCGCCAGCTGGATAAGTTGATTCCGCTGTCCGAACAGCTATTGGGGTTAACACGAAAGGCATTCGGCGATGAGCATCCCAATGTTGCTCATGCGGCCAGTGACTTGGCGATGACCTATCGCGTCGCTGGAGACCACGACAAAGCGTTGCCGTTGTTTCAGGAAGCTCTGGCACTGCGGACGACCATATTTGGGACAAGCCATCCCGTGATTTTGTCGAGCAAGGCGAACGTAGCGGCTGGCCTGAGTGCGCTGGGTAAGACGGAAGAATCTCAGCTGATGAACGAAGAGTGTCTGAAGCTGGCGTTGGAGATTCTGGGGGAAGATCACTCAACAACGATCACTATCAAGCAGAATCTTGCCGTTGGGTATTGGAAAGCAAAACAACTGGATCGATCGGTGCCTTTATTCGAAGACGTGGTTGACTATTGGGTTGCGAAATCCGGTCGGGGTCATCCAACAACACTCTCGAATATCGCAAATCTGGGAGTCAACTATCGTGATGCCGGGCGGCTGGAAGAGGCACTTCCTTTGCTGGAAGAAGTCTATCGTGCGGTACCGGATGTGCCTTCGGTCAAGTTTGTTGGCATTGAACTGTTGGATTGCCGTCTGCAAGCTGGAAAGACCGAAGATGCTTTGGAATTACTTCCGCTACTTGTTGAAGACGCTCGCAAATCGCACCCCGCCGACAGCACGAAACTGGCGAAACCGCTGGCGACAATCGGAGTGATTTTACTACGGTCGAATCGAATGATCGAAGCAGAACCGCTGCTGCGCGAAAGCGTGAACATTCGGCAGAAGCTTGCTCCTGAAGATTGGGGCACCTTCGAGATCACCGGAATGCTTGGTGAATCGCTGCTTAAGCAGGAACAGTACGATGCTGCAGAACCGTTCCTGGTTGCGGCGATCGAGGGCATACAGTTGCATCTGGCAGATGGCCCCAGGGACGCCGCTGGCCGCTGCGACACATTGATCGACCAATTGGTCGAATCACTGAAGTCGCAAAACCGTCCCGAAGACGCCGCAAAATGGCTGGCTAAGCGAAACCGAGCCATTGACGAATCGAGCAAGTAGTGCCCAATTCTGGTGTTTCGCAGTAAAGTTGGATGTTGCTTGGTAGCGGCAGGTCACGTGTTGTTGCGATACGAAAACTCCAACAAAACCCAGCATTTACTGCAATAAAAAAATTTTTGGCACAATTGCGGCGCAAACGGTGGTTACCCGAATAGGGACCATTTCACTTCGACAGGAGAAGCGTTCAGATTGTAATTCTGACGCTGTCGCACGGAGAGCTTTATTGAAGTGGTCATAGGCGAAATCACTTCATTAGGGCCCGACCATGCTGATCAATTCCTGGCTGACACTCGTTAAAAAATCACTGCAGACTTCAAATATTCACCGAGCGGGCAAGTCCATCCGCAAACGCACGCGAAACGCGATTAGTACTCAGCCAGCAACGGAATCATTGGAAGCTCGAGCATTGTTGTCGGCAGGAAGCCTGGATGCGAGCTTTGGGAACGGCGGCATCGTCACGACTAACTTCATTGAAGTAACCAACACACCCGGTTGGAGCGATTCGGCCAGCAGTGTTGCGTTGCAGGATGACGGCAAGCTGGTCGTCGCCGGGACAATTCAGCCGAACGGTGGGCCTCTGGGAGCCATCTCACGCTACAACACCGACGGCAGTCTGGATACCACATTCGCAGCCGGCGGCAAGGTTTCCGACGCTCGATTTAACACCCTTCAGGATGTCGCGGTTCAGTTAGATGGGAAGGTTGTTGTTGTTGGCAGAGCGTATCCGATGAACGGTGCTGCTGGTAACTTTGCAATTGGTCGCTTCAATGCTGATGGCAGTCCGGATGCGACCTTTGGAACGAACGGTATTGTCGTTACAAATCCCGGCGTGTACGACACGGCTTACGCGGTATCGTTGTTGGGAAATGGCAAGATTCTGGTAGCTGGCCAGTCGGGGTACCCAGGCGCCGAGCAACCGAATGGCATTACACTTCAGCAGTTCAATTCAGACGGAACGATCGACACATCGTTCGGCAATAATGGCTTGGTTCGCACCTTTTACACGACCGCCGAAGTGCCCAGCAACTACGGTGGTGTCGGCAATGTGGCCGCACGCGACGTCGTTGTGCAGTCGGATGGAAAAATTCTGGTTGCCGGGCAGACTCTGGAACTCAACAATAAGTTTGCAGTGGTTAGATACCATTCCGACGGCAGTCTGGATACGTCATTCGACATTGACGGCCGCGTTTCGACGTCGCTTGGAAATGGGAGGAGCTACGCAACGAGCATGGCTTTGCAGGGCGATGGAAAGCTCATCGTCGGCGGGTATTTTCTGGCAAACACCGGCGGCGGTCATGACTTCGCCCTGGCAAGGTACAACACGGACGGCAGCCTGGACACGTCATTCAACGGCGATGGCAAGGTTGTTCTCGATTTCGGCGGTTCAAACGATTTCGTCTACGATGTGAAGGTCCAAAGCGACGGCGCGATTGTCGTTACTGGTTCAGTTGGCAACGCTCTGGCAGTAGCTCGGTTCAATCCTGATGGCACGGCGGACGCCTCGTTTGGTACCGCGGGCCTTGTGACAACAACCGTTCAGGCCACATCATCCGGCAGCGAAGTCGTTATTCAGCCGAACGGCGGTATCGTTGTTGCGGGAACGGTTAACAACGGGAACGGAAATCAATTCCTGAATCGTGACTTTGTCGTGGCGCGTTATGACGGACTTAGTCCTGTAGCGGTCAGTATTGCTGCGGCAAACGACGCCAGTGAAACCGGTGCCGTGGATGGAAAATTCACTGTCACACTGGACGCGGCTACCACCGTCGATACGGTTGTGACTTACTCTGTGTTGACGTCAAGTACGGCGACGGTTGGTGATGATTACGCGACATTGAGCGGAACTGTCACGATTCCCGCTGGCAGCACATCCGCCGATATCATTGTGGGCGGAATCGCGAATGACTCGATCGTTGAATCAAGTGAAACCATCAGCATCCAGTTGACGGGGTCTACGTCCGGAACCAGCCTGATCAACACGGCCAGCGATACCGCGACGATCTCCATTTTGGATAACGACAGCGCGACGGTTTCGATCGGAAATGCCAGTGTCACGGAAGGCAACAGCGGAACAACGGTGCTCAGCTTCCCGCTGACTCTCAGCAATCCAGTAGATGTTGCAGTCTCCGTTGACTACACAACTCAGGACGGCACGGCGACCGCAGGTAGCGACTATGTGGCGCAAAGCGGCACGTTGACGATTCCCGCTGGCAGCACCACGGGAACGATCGACATCACGGTGAATGGTGACTCGGCGATTGAACTGGATGAGACACTGAGGGTTATTGTCAGCAATGTTCAGGCTTCCGGGCGAGATGTGACGCTTGCCGGGGCCGCAGGGCCTGCCGGCATTGTTCAACTTGATGCCAGCTCGTTGGGATTGGCAAATGGAACCGTTGTTTCAAGCTGGGGTGGTCAGACAGCGGCGGGAACTCCGACTTTGCTATCAGGGCAAACGCCGAACGGCGGAGCGGCTGTTCAATTCAACGCTGGCGGAGACCGACTTGGCGACAACGTGTTTGTGCCAGCCTCGGCAGCCGGTGACTTCATCTACGTGGCAGTCGTAAAAGCCAGTAGCATCGGTGGCTACCACAATCTGGTGGACGATGACTCATCAGTGCGACCGATGCTGTGGATTGATCCTTCGTTCAACTACGAAATGAATTACAGCGGCGGCGGTGGAGCAAAGACCGTCGGCACAGGCCCTGGCGGTTGGGATATCGTGATGATGGACTCACGATTGAATCGGCTCTACGTGAACAGTGCGACGCCGAATGCATCGGGTGGCGGAGCGATTGCTTACACATCTGGCCGAAACTTCGACTTCTTCCAGCGCGACGGCGGTCAGACGTTTCAGGGCTTGGTCGCAGAAGCTCGAATCTACAACGACCGAGCAGCCTTCGGCGGTGACTTCGCGGCTCTGTACAACGAACTGCAAACGAAATGGTTCGGCAGCGGACTGGGTTCATCGGTTGGCGTTGGTACGATCGTCAACGATGACTTCAACACGCCGCCGACGGCGAATGGCGACGATCTTTCCACGGACGAGGACAACACAGTCTCGTTCAGTGTGCTTGGCAACGACATGGACGCAGAAAACAACATCGTCGCAAGCCTGACTGCGGCAATCAGTAGCCCGGCTGCCGGTGTGCTGACGGACAACGGCAATGGATCCTTTACGTTCAATCCGAACGGTGCGTTTGAATCGCTGGCCGCTGGCGAATCAACGCAAGTCAGCTTCGATTACCAAATTGAAGATGCCTACGGTGAAACGTCGACAGCGACAGTTACAATCACGATCGACGGTGTAAACGATGTCCCTGTGATTAACGGCGGCAGACTGGCAGGAACAATCACTGAGTCTGCAGATTCTGCTCCAGGAGTCGACGCTGCTCCAGTTCCGGCGACCGGCAATGTGACATTCCACGATCCGGATTTGTTGGACAACCCGAGCGTCTCAATCGTCAATTCAACTGTGACAAGCTCGACGCTCACGCTGACCGCAACTCAGCAGTCAGCTCTGCTCGACAACCTTACCCTGGGCTCTGTGAACTTCAGCGGCGGGGAAGGTTCCGTGGACTGGACCTACGCTGCGACGAACTCAGAGATCGATTTCCTGAGCGCGAATGACAGTGTCGAATTGACGTATAGTGTCGAAGTCAATGACCAGAGTGGCGGAGCTATTTCGTTTCAGGGGCATACCTACGCCTTTATTCCACATTATAACTTGCAGAGCTTCGCAGCAGTAAATGCTGCCGCGGCGAGCCTTACGTTGAATGGGATGCAGGGATATCTGGCGACGATTACATCTGCAGCGGAGAACGCTTTCCTCTACAGCACTTTCCGGTCGCAGATACTGGCCGAGGCGGCTGTACACAATGATAATTATCCACAGGCATGGGTCGGTGGATATTCACCGACAGCGAGTACAAACCCAAACAGCGGTTGGCAATGGAGCAACGGGGAAGCCTGGGGATACACCAATTGGCGAGCCGGTGAGCCTAATGGATGGAACGGCAGCAACGCATCGGCCATGCAAATGGACTTTGCGTCCTCTTCCAATGGTGGCGTGGACGGATGGAACGATACGCCCACGACGTGGCACGGTATCGAGGGGTATATCGTCGAGTGGAGCACGGACGCCAGTGGTGCGACCGACGCAGTTGATATTGTGATCACGATCAACGGCACGAACGATGCCGCCACAATCAGTGGCGACAGCACTGGAGACATGACCGAAGATGGATCTGGCGACAGCGGAATCCTGACGGTGACCGATGTTGACAACGCCGAGAATGTCTTCCGGCCAGTGACCAACGCTGCAGGCACCTACGGAACGTTCAGCGTCAACGCGGCTGGCAACTGGAGCTATACGCGAACCTCGAATCTGGATGCGATGAACGCCGGAGATGTACTGACCGACAGCTTTACCGTGGTCTCTGCTGATGGCACAGCCAGTGACACTGTTACTGTCACGATTAACGGTGTGAACGACGCGGCTTCGATTAGCGGCGACAACACTGGAAGTCTGACCGAAGACGAAGCTGGCGACAGCGGAGTAATGGCCGTCAGCGATCTCGATGATGGCGAAGACGTCTTCGTCGTCCAGACCGGCACGGTCGGCACCTATGGCAGCTTCGACATCGACGCGGACGGCAACTGGTCGTACACGCGGACGGCGGACCTGCAGTTTCTGGCTGTGGGTGAGTCGGTGACGGACAGCTTCACCGTGGTGTCGCTCGACGGCACCGCAACCGCAACCGCAACCGTTATCATCACGATCACCGGCGAAAACGATGCTCCAACAATTACCGTGTCGTCAGTTTACGACGATGTCTGCGACGCTTCGGCAGATGGAGTGGTTTCGATCAGCGGTGTGCTCACCGACGTGGATGCTTCGGACGAACACACCGCTACGGTCAACTGGGGTGACGACACCACGGAGGAATCGCTGTCCGTGGACGAGCTCGCCGACACTCTGGCGGGCACACGCACCCACACATACGCTGCAGGTGGCATTTACACGATCACCGTGACGGTAAATGACGACCAAGGTGGCACCGCTGTCGCCACAACCACCGCGGTTGTTCAGGGCGTCGGAGTTGTGGATGGCACGCTGTACATCATCGGTACGGATGGTCGTGACAAGGTTGATCTGAAGTTTAACGAAAAGAAGGATGAACTGAAGGTTAACGTGCAGTTGGATCAGGGCGGTCGACGTGGCGGTTCTGACGGCGGCAGCGATGGTGGCAAGGACAAACGAAAAGGCGGCAGCGATGGCGGTTCCGATGGAGGTCGGGATGCCATTAAAGCAACGTTTGATATCTCGGCCATTGACCGCATCGTGGCTTACCTGTGCGAAGGTGATGACCAGTATAACGGTGGTTCCGACGGCGGTAGCGACGGTGGTTCTGACGGCGGCCGAGACAGCGGTCGTGGCAATGGGCGACCTTCAGCAGCCGCGATTTCTCAGTTTGTCTTTGGTGGCGGTGGCGATGACAATATTCAGGGTGGCCGTGGCAACGACGTCCTGAGTGGCGGCTCCGGCAAAGACAACATTAAGGGCGGCAGTGGTGCGGATATCATCATCGGCGGCACTGGCAAAGATAATCTGCAGGGCGGACGAGGCAACGATCTAATCATCGGTGGGTCGACTGAAAATGAAGATGATCTGTTCGCTCTCGATCAGGCTCTGGCTGCATGGAGCACCGATGACCTGAACACCGCACTCAGCTACGTCGGCAACGTCATTGACGACAACGACAAGGACGATCTGTTTGGCGAACAGGGTGACGACTACCTGTACTACGGACGAGGTGATCGACGCAGAAGCTAAGAATCGTTCTGCATTGTTGGAATAAAAACTGTTTTACGCTGAATGGTCGTTGTCGAAAATTGTCGGCAACGACCATTTTTGCGTTTGGTTCGATGAGTTTGACTTCAGACTTCCAACGACTCGGAAGCGGATAGTGTCGTTATGGATAGCGATGATTTTCGCGTGGCGGGAGTAACTTGAAGTCCTGCGGGTGGGAGCACGGAACTGCCAATCAGCTGCGATCCCTTTGATGCAGATTACGAAGAGATGCAACGAAGCTCGTGAACGGGGTGTTGACTAATTCGTTTGACTTGTGGTCGTAGGCCAGGCTGTGTGGAAAATTGTGGTCTCTAAAAGCCAGCAGAACATTCGAGCACGATGAGCTGTTAGCCAGTCGCCTTACATCACGGATTCATTCCAATTCACGGGGGTTGACGCCCGGATCCGGGCCGACAGACTGCAATCTGAGCTCTTTATGCTAAGTCTGAGTCTGGAATGGTGACGCTTTGCAAACTTCTGTTGCCACGTGTTGGCAATCGAATAATCATCCGCTGGATGCTTCAGCAATCGTCGATTGAGTTGAAGTCGCAGCGAATTCCTGTTGAAGTTCGGCCTGTACGGGAATACTGGCAATAGAGATTGTCAGTTCTGTCTGCAATTCTGCGTATTAAAACAGGCGATGTTATGAAATTTGAAACTGTATGCCTTCACGGCGGAGCGAAGCCGGATCCAACCACGAATTCTCGCGGAGTCACTCTGCACCGAACCAGTTCGTTTGTGTTTAACAGCACAGAACATGCAGCGAATCTGTTTGGGCTGAAAGAACTGGGGAATATTTATACTCGGTTGATGAACCCCACACATGATGTGCTTGAGCAGCGAATGGCATTGCTGGAAGGCGGAGTCGGCGGTCTGGCTCTGGCATCCGGCACCAGTGCCGTGTTCTACAGTCTGATCAATATTATGAAGGCTGGTGATGAGTTTGTTTCGGCCAATAATCTGTACGGCGGATCGTTCACTCAATTCAACGACATCATGCCGCAGTTTGGCATCACACCTCGATTTGTAGATCCGTCCGACCCAAACAACTTTGCCGGGGCGATTAACGACAAGACCAAAGCGATATTTTGTGAAACCGTTAGTAACCCTGGTCTGGAAGTTTCAGATCTGGAAGCCATCGCAAAGATTGCTCAGGAACACGGGTTGCCGTTGATTGTCGACAGCACGTTTAGTACTCCCGCGTTGCAGCGTCCCATTGAATCCGGTGCAGACGTCGTCGTGCATTCGCTAACGAAGTGGCTTGGTGGTCATGGTACGGGAATTGGTGGCATTGTTGTCGACAGCGGAAAGTTCAATTGGAAAAGCGACAAGTTTCCGTTGATGAATGAACCCGACAGCAGCTATCACGGAATTCGCTGGGCTCACGATCTGGGTGATCTTTCGCCGTTGGCGTACATTTTGCGCATGCGAGTCATTCCACTACGAAACCTGGGTGCCTGCATTTCGCCCGACAATGCGTGGATGAGTCTGCAGGGAATTGAAACGCTTCATTTACGAATGGAACGGCACTGTGAAAATTCGCTGGCTGTTGCGAAGTTTCTGCAGAACCATCCTGCTGTGGAATGGGTCCGATACCCTGGGCTGGAAGGAGATTCCAATTACCAGAAAGCTCAGAAGTATCTTGGCGGCAAGGGTGGTTCAATGGTTGTCTTTGGAATCAAAGGCGGAGCGGCTGCCGGAAGCACGTTCATTGAAGCGTTAAGCCTGTTCAGCCATCTGGCAAACGTAGGCGATGCAAAAAGCCTGGCCATTCATCCCGCCTCGACGACTCATTCACAAATGACCGAAGAGCAGCAGAAGTCTGGTGGAGTTCCCCCTGAAATGGTTCGGCTGTCGATTGGTATTGAAAATATCGACGATATTACCGCCGACCTTGACCAGGCATTGGCTGCCGCGTCAAACTGACGTTTCTGTCTTGTATGACACGTGGTGGGCCGAACTGATCGGCCCGCCACGTCATTGTGGCGGAAACTTTGTTAGCGCGACGTGCACACGTTTGCGTGTGGCGGCGTTTTATGTGTTGTGAGTACGTTTGTCTGCTTCGAAAGGGTGGCTGTGGAATCTGATGCATCTGACTCACGCTTAACCTATCGCAGACATCAGCGACTTCGGGCAACATCAGAATTTCGCGTTTGCTTTGATGGTCTGCGCGCGGGTGACGACCATTTGTTGCTGTTCGTTCAGGAAAATGGAACTCAACAATCTCGGCTGGGAGTCAGTGTTTCAAGAAAGAACGGAAATGCTGTCGCACGCAATCGCAAGAAACGTTTGTTGCGAGAAGCATTTCGTCTGCTGCAGCGAGATCTGCCAATCGGCCTGGACTTTGTGATGGTGCCACGTCACCGGCGAGATTCCGGCTTGACAGACTTTCTGGCGTCGTTGCAGCGACTTAGCGCTAAGCTGAACAAACGTCTGCGTTCAGGCGGGATCGAACAGTCTCACGCGGAGCCAGCTAAGTGAAATTGCTCAGGCAGCTGGCATCGATTCCGGGGCGGCTGGTGATATTGCTGGTGCGCGGGTATCAAAAACTGCTAAGCCCGTTGATTGGGCAAAACTGTCGCTTTCATCCAACCTGCAGCCAGTATTTTATTCTGGCAGTTCAAAAATACGGCTTGGTTGTTGGTGGGTGGAAAGGCGTCGTTCGCATCAGCCGTTGCCATCCCTGGAATCCTGGCGGCCATGATCCTCCGTAGCTGAAGAGATTCGTGCTCTGCAATTGACTTCAGAAACATTCCATCAGCTTCCGTGCAGCCAGTATCTTGCTGCGTGCATGCATTTTCGGAATTCCGACCGCTAGTTTTGAGGCAGTGATGCGACCGTGGATGGCATTGTTTGGTTCTTGTGCCAGGACTGTTAGAGTGTAATTCAAAAAGATGCGCGCACGGCACGCATCATTTTTCCTAGCGACAAAGGAGCGGTTCGGCGATTGGAACTTTCCACGTCTTTCCGCGTGCTACGCCATTGGGTCAAGGGCGAAGCCCTTGTTAGAATTTCCGCACTTAATGTTTTTGATATCCATCGGGACTCAGATGATGCACGGTAAGTTACTTAGCGTTGCGAACGTTTGCTTGTTTTACGGCCGCTCTGTGAAAGTCTCACGGGGCGTGTTGAACGTCAGGATGTATCTGCCAGCTATTGCGGCGGTGTTGCTGAGTCTTGTAGCGCCGTCGGCAAAGTCTGATCCCGGCGAGCGACCGAATATTGTGTTTGCCTTCGCTGACGACTGGGGACGTTACGCAAGTGCTTATGCTGCCATTGAAAAGGGTGGCCCCAGCGATATTGTGCAGACTCCCGGTTTTGATCGCATCGCCAATGAAGGTGTGTTGTTCACCAATGCGTTTGTTAACGCTCCTTCGTGTACGCCGTGTCGCAGTTCGCTGCTTTCCGGCCAGTACTTTTGGCGAACCGGGCAGGGAGCCATTTTGCAGGGCGCTGTGTGGGACAGTAAGATTCCCAGCTACCCTCTGATTCTGGAAAAATCCGGCTACCACATTGGCCATACCTACAAAGTCTGGAGCCCCGGTACGCCAGCGAATGCTCCCTATGGTGCCGGCAGAACGGCGTTTGTGAAACGTGGTGGCCGATTCAATGGTTTCAGTCAGTTCGTCAGTGGTCAGCAGGATATTGAAGCGGGTAAGCAAGTGCTGCTGGGTGAGGTTCGAGGCAACTTTCAGGATTTTCTGGCGGCTCGCACGGATGGTGCTCCGTTTTGTTATTGGTGGGGGCCAACCAATTGCCATCGTAAGTGGGTTAAGGGTTCTGGCAAAAAACTGTGGGGGCTGAATCCGGATGACTTAAAAGGCAAGCTGCCTGCGTTTTTGCCGGACGTGGATGTTGTTCGCCAGGACATGGCCGACTATCTGGGTGAAGTGATGGCGTTTGATGCTGGTCTTGGAGTGCTAATCAGCGAGCTTGAGGCGATTGGCGAACTGGACAACACGATCATCGTCGTAAGTGGCGACCATGGTGCTCCCGGTTTTCCGAACGGCAAGTGCAACCTGTACGACTTTGGCAGTCAAGTGCCTTTGGCGATTCGCTGGCCGAAGAAGTTTCCTGGAGGTCGTGTCGTTCACGATTTTGTGTGCCTGCCGGACCTGGCGGCAACATTTGTTGAAGCGGCCGGTCAGCCGATTCCGGACGTGATGACGGGAAAGAGCCTCATTGACGTCTTGGAATCGGATAAGGCTGGCGTGGTTGATCCAATGCGGGATTCCGTTGTGATCGGAAGGGAGCGACATGTGGCGGCGGCTCGCACAGACTGGCTGCCGTATCCTCAGCGAGCGATTCGTACGAAGAATTTTCTATACATTCGCAACTTCAAGCCTGATCGTTGGCCGATGGGGACGGGGCCTGGTTACGGAAGTTCCGGTACTGAAATGCCGTCGTGGGAATCATTGCAGGAAAACACGTTTGCCGCATTTGGTGATCTGGATGCCAGCCCTACGAAAGCCTGGGTGGCCCTGAATTGTGAGAAAGATCCATTGCAGCGGAAGTATTTCGATTTCGCTTTTGCTCAGCGGCCGGAAGAAGAGCTTTACGATTTGCGATCCGACAGTCATCAGGTTTTTAATGTCGCCGCTGATGATCGTTATCAGGATGTTCGCACGGAACTTTCTGATCGATTGATGAGCGTGCTGCTGGAATCTGGTGATCCCAGAGTTACGGGCGACGGACAGACTTTCGAGGAGCCTCCGTTTGCTGGTCCCGTACAGAATTCAGCGCCAAAGAAGAAAACCGGCAACAGGAAGACGAATTAGATGGCTCACACACCAGCCGATGTTCGCACCTCCGATTTCGCTGGTTCTGTCGCAACAGCAGCCAGTCTTAACGTTGAGCAACACGGTTTTGCGATCGTTCCGGACGTGTTGGATGCAGCTACGGTTGCCGAACTTTGTCGTGTGGTGACTGCCGCTCGCGAACGTGAAAATTCTGAAAACGTTTCCAATGCCAGCGGCACTTATGGATTGCGCAACCTAACGGATGTTGTTCCGAAAATTGCTGATTTGGTACGACATCCACGCGTAGTGGAATTGGTTTCCGGGGTGCTTGGTTGTGGAGCTTTCATGGTTCGCGCCACGTTGTTTGATAAAACGGACGGAGCCAACTGGGGCGTGTTTTGGCACCAGGATCTTTCCATTGCCGTGCACCAGCGTTGCGAGGTAGATGGGTTTGGGGCGTGGACTCGCAAGGCGGGTGTTCAGTGTGTTCAGCCGCCAACGCAGCTAATGCAAAATGTGTTGGCCGTTCGCCTGCACCTGGATGATTGTTCCGCAGAAAACGGAGCGTTGAAAGTGCTTCCGGGAACGCATCGTTTGGAGAAGCTGGCTACCGCTGATATCGAAACTCAGCAAATGGAAAATCGGGAAGTCACGTGTGAGGTGCCATCCGGAGGCGCTGTGCTGATGCGTCCTTTGCTGTTGCATGCGTCGTCTCCCATGTTGAAGCCGGGCAGTCGTCGAGTCATCCATTTTGAGTTCGCCAATTTCGACTTGCCGGAACCTTTGCAATGGATGTATCGAATTGCATGTCAGCCCGAGGCCGCAAATTCATCTGGCTGATTGGCTGCGCAAATTGTCTTATTCGCGACTGAGTCGATTCCAGCGGTTTACTATTTCGATTTCAATCGGCAGAAGTACGAACAGCCACATCCAGACAAAGTTCACGCCAACTCCCAACCAGACTCCAATGCTGATGCCGTTTAAGGCGGCCGCTGTTTCTGTGATGGTAAACAGTCCAAGTGCAGCCCCGCCAATGCATGGGAACGCTGCAACCGACAGCAGGATCGCCAATGGTAAAGCGGCCCATCGCGTGTACAGGGAAAGCAGCACGCACAAATGCGTGGACAGCGAAATCGCGAACAGCCAGCTGACAACCATTTCAGGAAAGTCGTTGTAGCCCAGAAACGCCTGCGGCTTGTACGCCCAAAGCACAGCGAGTGTGATAATTGCCGGCGATGTGGCCAGAACCCCGGCCGCAATTTTTTGAAGCAGAATTACGGGCGTTTGAATTGGCAACATCCGCAAAGAGGCGATCGCTGATTCGCGGACTTCCAGAAACAGGCTGCTTGACGAATACAGCAATAGCTCAACCGAAAGCAGTAGCGTCACGGTTAGAAACGCAGTGCGAGTCAGGTCGCTGGATAGCCATTCACTGCTGTTAGGTTGTTCAAGGTTGTGAAACCATAGGAATCCGCCCACCAGGACGACATATCCCAGCGACTTTACAATCAGGAACGATTTGCCACCCATAAAGAATAGAAAGTCTTTCCAGATGACTGGCAGTTTCCAGCAACGACCTACGGTGTAGCGGCGAACTTTCGCCGAACTACCGTGAGGATTGCTTTCCAGGGGTTCGCTGTACCGGTTGAACAGGACCACACTTAAACCAAACATCACGACGCCAAAGCCAAGTCCTCGCCAGAATTGTTCAGCCAACATAATCAAGTTGGAATTGCTGGCGAAGATCTGGGCCAGTCGAGGAACGATGGATGTTAGTTGCTGCTGTTCATGAAGTTCCATGCAGGCCGTAACCACGCGTGGCGATATCCAGGGAATACCTTTTAGTCCGGCCACGGATTGCAGCAGGGGACCGATCGCAAAAAAAAGCAACAGAATGGAAGTCGCTAAAGAGGCGGCTCGCCCGGAAGTCTGGCACCGCACAGAACAGAACAACGCCACATTTGCCACCAGGCACATCCATGCGGCAAGAGCCAGATAGGCGGCGATGATCTGTTGCCAGGTGACTCCCCCCAGAGTAATGGCCAGAAACGTAAACGGAACCTGAGTCATCAGCAGCATCAACGCGCTGATTAAACGCGAAGTCGATTTACTTAGCACGATTGCTAACGGTGAGACTCCCGCAAGTCGTAGCAGGGCGAGTGTTCCGGAGTCTTTTTCTTCGGTGACGGCTGATACGAAATAACTGATTCCCGAGACGGAAATAATCAACACATTCAGACCGCACAGCCATTCAAAAAAGTACAGCCCTGGCGCCATTCCTCCCACCGAATCCGCCCAGGCCGCAAGAATCGCCAGCAGCATAAAGCCTGCGAATACAGCACGGACCACGTGAGGGTAGATAGACCTGGCGTCGGCGCGCAAGGACCAGTTGAATAATGTCTGAGTGCCGTTGATCACGTCCGCACGCCTCGCGTGGTGAGATCCATGAATGCCTGATTCAGCTGTTTTCGATGACGGTTGAATGAAATGATGGGGATGCCAAGTCCGATGATCGACATCAGGATTGTGTTGGAGTCCTTCTCTGGATCAATCTCCAAATCGAACTCACCTGCGGCCGAATATTCCGGAACCTGGGCGGCCACAATTCCGTCAATGCCTTGCAGCAGTTCGACTGCATTTTCGGGCGGCTGAGCGAGTCTTAGTGTAAACCGTGGATGTGCTTCATCGGTGTTGAGTAGTGCGTCCATCGGGCCGCTGAATTTCACCTGTCCTCGGTCGATAATTGTTACGCTGTCGCACAGTTCAGCCAGTTCGCTGAGGATGTGAGAGCTGATGAAAATCGTTTTACCCATGCGACGAAGTTCTCGCAGAATTTCCATCAGTTCGATACGAGCACGCGGGTCAAGTCCGCTGGCGGGTTCATCCAGCAGCAAGAGGTCCGGGTCGTGAACCAGCACGCGGGCAAGACTGACTCGCTGCTGCATTCCTCTGGAAAGTCCGCTGATAAGATCGTTGCGACGACCATCCATGTCGGTCAGTGTCAGCACATCGTTGATCACCTGGTCTCGCTGGCCCAGGTTTAGTCCGTATGCAGCTGCGAAGAAGTCCAGGTATTCAAACACCGTCATTTGGCGATACATGCTGAAGTGATCGGGCATAAACCCAATACGTTCTCGCACCGCGACGGCTTCTGAACGCACACTGTGCCCGAACACCTGAACTTCGCCATAGTTGGGTTTCAACAATGTACAGATGGCTTTTAGTGTCGTTGTTTTGCCAGCACCGTTTGGCCCGACAAAGCCGTGCAGTGTTTGTGGCATTACCGCAAACGAAACCTGATTGAGTGCCTGGTGAGTTTTGAATGAGTGCGTTAGCTGACTGACGCTGATCGCCGGAACCGTGTTTGCATCGTATGTGGGGGGCATTTGAGTGGCCTGATGTTGGTAAGAATCTGCTGACGGCGATTTTGTGCTGATGTTCGCGCGATTGAAAATGTCTATTTCGGGACGGGCGACGCATCCTGCAGAAACATGTCTTTGATAAACAAGATTCGTCCTGAGTTCTGTACGTCGGCTGAAACCGAAATTCGAAACTCTTCAGGAATGTCCGCATACACCAACAGTCGAATTCGATCGGGTGGAAGTTGAAATTCTGATGGTTTGGTGACAAGGTCATCCAGCAGGCTTCGACTTACCAGTGTTGGCAGCGCGTCGTCCAGAAACCTCTGCTTTTCTGATTTCTGGTCTGCCTGGGCGTTTGGCTGTCTTGTCCACGGATTAGCGTACATGCTGCTGAAGTCTCGCTGGCAGAATTCGGTTAATGTCTTTTTGGAACCAAACAGCGATAACCGTTTTGTGGTACTATCGTATTTCAGCTTGTAAATGCGTCGTCCAGCCAGTACCAGATATTCGTTGCTGGTGTCTGAAGGAAAGTCTCCGCCTGTCTGGATTGATAACGACACCAATCCAGATACATCACTGCTGTGATTCAGTATCTTCAGCTTCCAGTCGGGAGCACTTAACTGTCGTCGGCAGACAAAAGTCTGTGATGAGTAAGGTGGGATTCTCATCTGAATTCGACCGCTGTTGCCCGATGTGATGGATACCTCTTCTCGATCGAGCGTATTCGCTGTTGAAAATACTGACTGCTGGTCGTTTGCTCCCGCTGAATAATTGTCACCGGCCGTTACAAAGAATGTGTTCCATTGGAAGACATTCCATTGAGTTGCGTCTTCGGCTCGTGCGATGGCCAACGTCTGCATGTTGGTTGCTTCTCCATAGCCTCGACGCCCGATCATTAAGAACAGCAGGCTGAAAATGATCGACAGTCCGACGATCGCTCCATAAGTGGATAGAAAGTGCAGATGCTTTTGTTTTGACAGCTGGTAACACCCGGGAAACAACAGTCCGATATAAGCCAGGGCTAACACGAAAATCAAAAACCAGTTGTGATCAGGAAACGTCAGTTCTCGCATCTGCCGAAACATTGAATCATCAATCGACGATGGTTCAGTTTCGATCATCTGTTCCATTCCGTATTCGTTGGCTTTTTGAATCTGGTCGACTTCGGCCAGTTCGTCGATGGGAACCTGAGTGTTGCCAATTCGCTTTACCAGGTCTTCGGAAACGTCTTCTCTTTGAAGTTGGTGGCGTGTGACAACCCCGTAGCTGATTGAAAATTGATTTAGCGGTTGGTTGAGCTCCGCCAGTTCACCGGAGAATTTCGGAAACTCGTCTCGGCGGTCCTTCAATAGATGTAGTCGTCCTCCGCTTCTTAGCCACGACATAAAGGCTTGCTGCTTTGGCTGTTCCCAATCGGGATCATGATCCAGAAACGCGGAGTGCAAGCCGATCGTCGCGGTTGAATATGGCGGAAAGACGTCTTCCGGAAGATGTTTGACCGATGTGGGGCGTGCAGTGACCGCATTGGCTTTGTCAAAGATAACGATTTGCGGCTGCTGGCGTTCCTTATCAGAATCCAGCTTGATTGCCGGACGAGGTTGTGCGAATTCGTCGATCTTCAGATTTCGGAACGTTGCTCCATCGTCGATCGTTAGTTCCCAGTTTGTCTGGTAAGTATTGGAAATATAAGGATAGAAGCGAATCCATTGTCGAGCGGCAGGTGAGATGAATATCTCGCTCACATATTTGCCGCCACTACGATTCAGCATTCCCTGCACTCGCTGAAGTGCGGCCGTGGCTTCGATGGGCTTATCGGTTTGGTTGTCTACCAGAATCGACAAAGGATTAAACTGCCCCGGCTGAACTCGACCATCGAAACCCCAGATGTGATCGATCACCTTCAGGCCTGGTTTGTTTGCCTGTCCGAAAGCCGTTTGGCATGAGGCTGCCGAAAGCGATGTCAGCACCAGAATACATGTAAAAAAACGCTGTGCAGCAAGTCGTAAAATATGGGGCACGTGTGAGTTTCCGGTGGTATTCGATAGCAAGCTCATGGCTGCGAACCTTCCAGAATCACCTGATTGCCTGCGTTGTGATTGAGAATCATTTGAGACGGGCTTTTGTTTTCCAGGCGATTCAGCAGGCCGGCACTACGTGATCTGACGAACATGACGATCAGAAATGTGACAGCGGAGTACACCAGCATGGCAGCCAGAGTCCAGACGATTCTGGGCGTCGTATCGGGTTCTGGGTTGTAATAATTAACACCGTATGTTTCCCACTGCCGCAGAAATTCCTCGGTATTGGCAACAACACTTAGCGGAGAAAACAGCCAGATGACTTTGGCCAACATCGGTTCCGGGGTCGTGAATACACAGTAGGCAATCGGCAGTATGATCCAGGCAACGATGACTGTCACCGCTGCCAGAACTGACTTGGTTTGAGAGTGAATCTTCAGTCCAATTCCTGCCGTTAGCCAGGCAACCATGTACAGTAGTAAAAATGCGGCAAACGTGCTGAGTAGCATGTACACAACTGGCAGAAGATTGTTTGTGCGTTGCAGCAGTGCATGCGTTAGGTTCACTGTCAGAATGGGCACTGCCATTACAATGATCAGCCGTCGCATGCCTGTGATCTTTTGGTTCAGCATATCGATGGACGTCATGGGCGATGCCAGCAATGGATCAATCGTCTGTTTCGATCGTTCTGAAGAAAACAGGGTGGCCCCTTTTACGGCGATTGCCAGCGTGGCCAGTGTCCAGATAAGTCCCTGCAGAACGTACAGTCCTTCAAAGTAGTTTCTGGCAGAACTGATTGCCGCCATCATGCAGATGAAGAATGTTGGAACTTCCAGCAGGACCAGAATCCGAAATAGATATCGAGCTTTACCCAGTGATTTTTTGTTGCGTTCTCGCCAGGCCACGGGATCATTTTCCGGAAGTGGGTTGCTGTCCTTCACCAGTTCGATGCCACCAGTGGTGCGTTCATTCAGGTTCTTGAAGAATGTGTCCACAAAACGGAACACTTTCAACAGCACGGAAGACTGAGAAACGAATGCTCGACGAATCAGCACCAGCCTGGCGATCAATAGAAACAGGGCGGTCACAAGCAACGACGGGATACTTTTCCAGACCAGGAACAACCAGTGGAAAGTCGTACCGACGCCAGGGCCCATTCCCATCGAGTTTAGAACCTGCAACTGAGCTCTTGACATACCCCACCCCTGCGGGTCTCGGAATGTGTTTCTCCAGATTGTGGACGGTACAAACGTTGAAATATCAAGGCTTAATGTAAGTGCAGCCAGAAATGCAATCAGTACATACGACCAGATGAACGCAGAGACCGTCGTGCTGAACCACGACGAGCACATGATCGCGATGCTGGCAAACAACAGGCATTCGCAAAACAGCAGCCACAACGTGCCCAGTAGCAGGTCTGTATCAACGCCACCAAGTGTGTAGACATAAGCGAGCACGGGAAATGTCAACAGTAACAACGTCAGCATCGGAATCAGCCGACTGCCCAGTTTCTCCAAAATGATCGTGCTTGGTGTTAGCCGAGTCAGTAACAGTGTGCCGATCGTGTTGTTCTCTTTTTCTGCGGTAATACACGCACAACCTAGGGCTGGCATCAGCACTTGAATTGCATAGAACAACACCGGCGTGATTTCTGAAAAAACATCGCCTCCGATACCAAGGTATTGAGTGATGCCGGACGTGAATCCATTGCCAAGCATCAACTGGCGATTCAGCATGGCTTGTTGGTAAAATATGAACAGGAACAGCAGGATCACAATCGCCCCCAGAACGCGAATGATGTACGTTCTTTTGCGATTGGCCAGTTCCGTGAGTTCACGCCGCAGCAAAGGCAGTTCGGGAAGGATGTTCACGCGGTTTTGCCTTCCGTCAATTTCATGAACGCCGTTTCCATGTCCATGGCTTCGGGCTGGAACATTGTGATGCGAGCCTTCTCTTCCACAAGAGCCTGATGAAAATCAGCAACGGACAGCACGTCTTCATGCAGTTTGACGGCCCAGCGATCCACCTGAGCTTCCACCGAATCGACACCCGCAATTTTGCTAACTCGTTCTTCCAGCCCTTCCTGAGGGTTTTCCAGTCGCAAGTGGATGACCCGCTTTAGTTGCAGTTGTTTGAAGATGTCATTCAGTGAACCCTGAGCCACCATTTCACCGGTTTCGATGATGCCGATGCGAGTACACAACTGGCTGAGTTCATGAAGAATGTGGCTGCTGATGAGAATGGTTTTTCCCATATCTTTCAACGCCTTCAAAAGTTCACGCACTTCAATTCTGGCTCGTGGATCAAGACCGCTGGCAGGTTCATCCAGCAGCAGTAGATCGGGATCGTGCAGCAGTACTCGAGCAAGTGCCAGCCGCTGTTTCATGCCTCGCGAAAGTCCATCAACAGGAGAGTCTGCTTTGTGAGTCAGGTCTGTCAATGAAAGCACGTCGTCGATGACTCCACGGCGTCTGTGTGACGGAATCTTATAGGCCGCCGCGAAGAAATGCAGATATTCCAGCGAGGTCAGATCCTCGTAGACACCGAAGAAGTCCGGCATATAGCCAATTCGTTCTCGAACCTGTTGAGGCTGGCTAAGGACGTCCATGCCGCATACCAAAGCCATGCCGCGAAACTTTGGTTGAAGCGTAGCGAGCACTCGAATGGTGGAAGATTTTCCCGCGCCGTTTGGCCCGATGAAACCGAAGACTTCTCCTCGCGGGATATCCAGAGAAATGCCTTTGACGGCTTCGAATTTTCCGTAGCTGACTCGCAGGTCTCGAATACAAACGGCTAAAGGTGAGCTCATAATAGACCTTCGATCTTTGACATCGAGTGGGTTGAATCGTTATTGAGGTTCGTTGGCGATATACAGCCGACGGTAGAGTTTGATGACATTCTTGTTTCTTACGGCAACCATCAGCAACCATTGATTGTCGTCTGTGGTGTCCAGAACAGGCAGGTCTTCCAGAGATGCGGCACCATGAGGTGACACCTGCGACACGATACTGAAGAAATCGCGAGTTCCCGTTCTGGCAGCGGCCTGAATGACTCCCACAGCTGCAATCGCATCATGAGGTGGTTGAGAATAGCGTCTTTGCCATACGTCCATTTCCAGCCATTGCTGCCCCTGAGCGATCGCGGTGGGCGAAAACAGAAACCCGTTATTTCCAGCAACCGTGAAGCGCTGTTGTCCGTGCATCACGACTGCGTCAATTTCTGCGCCGGCTGGTTTTGCGGATGCTATCATCGCTTGCAGTTGCAGACGCCCATCGTTCGTTGAGACCAGATCAAGGTCATCCCAGTTAATCTTTGGGATTCCTTCAGGTGATGGTGCCAGCGTAAATGATCGAACGATCTGAGGTTCCCATTGTCTCATGTTTTGGGATGTGGAAAATGCCTGAGGAAACCGGCCGGAGTATGTCATTCGGGCATTAATGGGTCTTGGCGCAGGTGAACCATTGTAAGGGTCAGTAACCAGCATTTGCCCCGGAACCACGAATGACTGTGTTGATTCGGTATTGGTTGTTGTTTGAGACGCATAAAAGTGCATCCGGATGTCTGACTGCCGCAACGCTACGCCTTGATTGCCGATATCAACAATTGTGATTGAGCCTCCCGTGTCGGTGCTGCTCATGTATTGATGAGCTATCAGAATAGTGAGGCCTGTAAATACCGCCGTAACAAGTGGAAACAGTAGCCATGTGTATTTTCTGATTCTGAAATAGCCCAGCAGGAAATAGTCAACCGGACCAATCATGGTGACGTAAGCGATCAGCAGCGTGGCGATGACCCAGGTTGGCACCATTTCGATGCCTTTGGGCAACAGGGCCGTTTCGCATGCGGATGACAGTGGATTCGGTTTGGGCTGAAGTTCGTAGGAAATGTTGTATTGATTGCCGACTTCTTCCAGGTCCCGCACGTCGAAACGCTGCTGGCCTCGTGTACCAGGCGGAGCAATGACCTGCCAGATTCCACCATTGCTTTTTGAAACCTGAAAACCACGTTCTTTCAAGACCTGTTCAATGGACTGCTTGTTCCATGCCTCGCCGTCAAAGATCTTTGAGTCACTGTGAACTTTCCAAAGATGACCGACAACTCGCCCAAGCTCCGCACCTTGCAGAATGCTGGGAAGATCATCGACGTTCGGCAGCAGGGTGACTCGCCCAAGACCAAAGTGTCGATTGACAATCGGATTTGGTTTGCCGCTGATAACCAGCAATGTGCTTTCATCGGTGATGCTTAAATGCAGGTCCGCATCGCCTGTTCGTTCGAATAGCGTCTGTAGAAACTGAAGGTGGGGCTTGGCAAGTCTGGTATCGTCGGGAAGCACACACAGGCTGCCTCCCGCGGCAATCCATGTTTCCAGAGCCTTCATTTGTGCATCGACCAGCCGGCTTAGTGCTCCATCCGCCAGCAGAACAACGTCGAAGCTGCACAGCTGGATGGGGTCTTCCGGAAGGTCGTACGCATCCCAGAAAGCCGCATAATTCTGTACAAGTTCAGACATGTTCAGTCTTCGCTGCCCCTGATTGGACTGGTTCTGCGAAATTCGTGAGTTTGGGTTGTAGTTATCCAGTCCAAGCACGCGGTTCAGGAATGCTCGTGTGCCAGACGCTCGATGGTAATCTCGTTCTCCTGAGCACGAACAGGTGACGGTGGAACGTTCGAATGATCCGATCGAAAGCAGTTCGTGAGGTTCTGGTGGATCAACCATATCCACGTCGGCAGTCAGTGGAATGCGTTCGGTGTCTGTTTCAAACCAGCCAGTCACCAGGTACTGCTTGTTGTGTGAGTGTTCAATTGGCGGCAGAACCGTATTGAAAATATAGTCTGTGCCCTGCAGCACGATGCCTTCATAGCGAACCGTGGCCATCAGGTCTTCAGATGACATCACGGAATTGTAAATGTGCAACACCAAATCACCCTGTCGGATTTGATTTGAATTGTATTCCAGCTTGATTCGCAAAGGAATGGGGCCACCCGATCTTCCTCGAATAGAAAGCGGCTCCAGTTTTAGACGTACGGGAAGTTGCGGCTTTTGCGCCCACACTGAGTCGGGAGTGCAAAACGTCGCCGTTGCTGCTAACAGCAGGCAGACAATTTTTCGGTATGCATTGTTCATGCTGCTAATCCTCCCTTCGCTCGTTGGAAGTACCACCATTCAAACAGCAGGAATATGAATGCCAGAAAGGCCAGCGACCACCAGATATGGCGGTCGGAATCGATAACCTTGACTTCGTCTGTTGCCACGCGAACTTCGGAGAACTGAATTTCGTCAACCGGGCGAAGAGAAGTTTCCAAAGAACTTAACAGGCCGGTTCCAACGGACGCGACCAGTTCTTCGCCGTCGAAAATGTCGTATTTCCCGACTGTTTCTGCCTGAACGCCGACCAGAATGCCGCTTGGTGTTGATGTGACGTTGTACGTTCCCGCAAGCGGTCCTTTAACCTGGTACTCGCGATTGGGGGCAACGCTGATCGCTGGCAGCACACCAGTTGCCGTTGCGGCGACTTCCGAAAGAGAAGCCTGCTGCAGGGCGAATTCGGTAACGTTGGAAACCAGAATCGGAAACGCAACTCGATAGGGCAGGGTGGATCGGTCGGTATGAAACAGGAAATAGTATTCCGTTTGCAGTCCTCGACGTCGCTGTAACATCAGCGGTCCTTCTGCGCCGTGAATCAGTACTTCATAGCCGCGTTCTTCCAGTGCCTGCGAATCAGCATCGTTGATGTACTTTGCTTTTTCTGCAATCTGAACGTCTCGCAGTTGAACGTGGCGAAGCAGGGGGGCGGTTTGCAGCCAGTCCATAATCTGCACGGGAGTGTCATTCTCCGTTACTGCTGCAACGGAAATCAGATCCTGAAGTTCTTTCGGTACCAGGCCGTTGTAAACAACAATCGGTGCCGTCGATCCTTTCAGGTCTTCGACATCTGTGATGATCAGGTCGTATTCCGGCAGAGAAGGTTCGGCTGCGGTATCCAGTTCCGTTTCTGTTTGCACACTGAGGGCGTGTTGCCATGAATAGAGTTTTTCTGCGGCGTAGACCTTGAGTGGTCGAGTGTTGGGAAGATTCAGCCAGACGGAATTGTCGATCTGAAGCGAATCAAAATCCTTCGCTGTTAATGTGGCCTGCAGCAAGGCGGCTTCTTTGCTTTCTACGGAGAACACCACACGTTCGGAATCTTCCACCGAGGCTTCGATGGCTTCTTTGCCGATTGTTTCGCCGTTTTTCAGCAAACGCAGGTCTGCGTACGCCGTTTCTGTTGCAGATCCAGACACTCGAACAAACACATCCCACGATTCCGGTCCGCTGCGGCGAGCCGTCATTTCTGTGATACCCAGGTTGTTACCGCCAGTGGGGACTCGCTGAATGTCCAGCTTGAATGGTAATTCAAAATCAACCTGGTCGTTCAGGTTTCCATCGGTGATGACGACAACTTTCTCCACTGATGCTGTGCGAGAGTACGCTTCTGCCATTCGCAGAACTTCGTCCAGTTTGCTGGCTCGATCTGTTGGTTCCACCTTTTGCAGAGCTCTTAAAAGCAACTGCGAATCGTCGCTGAATTCTGTCAGACGTCGGCCACCGGACGAAAACGTAAACAGTGCGATCTTTCCGTTTCCTCGCAGGTTGTCGATCATGCCTTTCACCTGTTCAACGGCCAGATCCAGACGTGTTTCGTCGGCGTCATTTACTTTGGATGACATGCTGGCGGAACAGTCAATCAGCACCGGCAGGTATTCTACGGTTTCGGGCCCCGCACTAATGAAGGGCTGCATCAGAGCAAGAATCACAAGCATCAGTAAAATCAGTTGCAGCAGCAGCAACAGGTTGCGTCGAAATTTTTGAAACGGCGAATTGACTCGCTGATCGTTAACAACAGACTGCCACAAAGCCAGCGACGAAATTTCAACGCGTGGCCGCTTTAACTTCAAAAAGTACAGCACGACCAGCGGAATCAGTGTCAGAAAGAACCAGGCACCGAATGGGAAACTAAAACCAGGCCAACTCATCGCAGCACCCATCCCTGCCGACACAAAACGTCGAATAAAGTGCTTTCCAATGTTAACGCGGAACTGACCGAAGCGAATCGACCACTGCGTCCTCGACACTGCTGGTTCAGAGTCTGTTCCTGCCAGCGCCTGTGGTCCTGATACAGGCTCAGCAGTTCTCCGGCATTTGTGATGTCGAGTGTTTCACCGGTTTCGCTGTCAACGAAACGCAGATCACCTTCCAGTGATGGATTCCGTTCTGATTCCGACAAAATCTGCATGCCCCAGACTTCCAGCCCTGCGCTAAACAGAAGGTTCATGCTGCGCGACAGGTCAGAAAACGTTAGAAAGTCCGAAAGCAGAATTGCGATGCCTCGTCCACGATGAAACCGCAACATGGTTTCAATCGCTTTTTCGATTGGCACATCGCCACCGCCATTGACGCCTTCCAGAAATTGCAGCAAATTGCGAATGCGTTGCCGGCCGCTTCCGGGGGGCAGCATCCATGGTTCATCTTTCTTCTGGTGCATCGCATAGGCGCTGACTCGTTCTACGTTCATCAGTCCCATGATGCCGAATGCTGCGGCCAACTGTTTGGCACGCTGCAGCTTGTCTTCAAACAGCATTGAGGATGATGCGTCGACCAGAATCACCACATGCAGTTCTTCTTCGTGCAGATACTGTTTGATATAAGGTCGGCGAAGTCGGGCAAAAATGTTCCAGTCGACGTATCGCATGTCGTCGCCCGCGGCATAGTCGCGATAGTCAGCAAAGTCTGTGCTGCTGCCGCCTTTGCCGGAAAGGTGCTCGCCTCGGCTTCGGTTTGTCAACCTGCGCAGTGGATTCAATCGCATGCGTTCGATGCGATTCAGCGTGCTGTTGGAAAACAACGAAGTTAGCTGTGATGATGTTTCAGACGTCACGTTTTTGTTTCGATACTCAAAGGAAAATCGAAGACCGCAGAACCCTGATTATTCAGGCGTGCAAGTGATGAAAAGCTACTTGTCCGTCTTGACGCTGGAAACACATTCGGCGATCAGTTCTGACATGGAGACGTTTTCGGCCTGACCGTCGTAGTTCAGCAATGCTCTGTGTTGCAGCACTTCCTGAGAGAAATAGCGAATGTCTTCAAAGGCAACATGCGGTCGGCCTTCGCTGAGTGCTCGCACGCGAGCTGATTTAATCAACGCCTGAGCGGCTCGTGGGCTGGCACCCCATCGTAAGAACTGCTTTGCTCGCGCGGGAGCAAACTCTGTGTTGGGATGAGTTGCCAGAACCATGCGACATGCGTAGTCTCGCATGGGGTCGCTCACGACAACTCGATCCAGCACGGTTCTCAGATGCAGAATGCGTGCGCCGTCGATCACTTTATCCACATCGACATGTTTGCGAAGAATGGTTCGGCTGACGACTTCATTAAGTTCAGCCAGATTCAAAAACGGAACCACAACCTTAAACATGAAGCGGTCCAGTTGAGCTTCCGGCAATGGAAACGTGCCTTCCTGTTCGATTGGGTTCTGCGTTGCCAGAACGAAGAACGGTTGAGTCAGCCGATAGGTTTTTCCGCCGGTGGTGACGGTGCCTTCCTGCATGGTTTCCAGCAAGGCAGATTGTGTTTTTGGCGTGGCACGGTTGATTTCGTCCGCCAACAGCAACTGCGTGAAGATTGGCCCTTCGCGGAATTCGAAGCGGTAATTCCCTTTTTCGTCGGCCGTCATAATGTTGGTACCGATGACGTCTGCCGGCATCAGGTCGGGGGTGAACTGAATTCGGCTGAAATTCAGTTCAAGCACTCGTGAAAGTGCTTTCACCAGTTCTGTTTTACCAAGTCCCGGTACGCCTTCCAGAAGTACGTTGCCGCCGCAAAGAATGGCTGTAAGAGTGGCTTCGACCACTTTCTCCTGTCCCACAATCACTTTGCCAATGGCGTCTCTGATCGTTTGGAATTCTTTTCGAAACTGATCGGCTTCCTTCTGCAGTTCCACGGTGCTGTTTGATTCTGTCATCTTATTATTCTGTTACTGAGGTTTTTGATTTTGGTGAAATATGTTGCGTAAGCGTTGATCAGTTCTCGTTGGAACCTTCTTCTTCGCGGCGCCGCTTCATGGCCAGCAGCCGAGATGTTGTGTTGCCATCATTGCCGGAAGATTTCGTATCCGGTTTGGCTGGCTCCGTTTTTCCATCGACAATGTTGTCCGCTTTGGGCATTGGCTTAGGCGCTGCAGGGCGAGGTTGAAACGGGCGTTCGGCAGGTTTCGACGTGCCAGTCGTGTCGCGTTTTTCGGTCATCGTGGCTCGCACAGATTCTGCTTTCTGCAGCAGCGCGCCCATGGTGGCCGTGGATTCCTTTTTCTTGCTGCTGAACAATCGCTTCACGCTCGAGAAATCCAATTGGACTCGACGAACTGCCACGTCCAGTGGAATCAGGCAGGCCAGCGCCATCAGGAACCAGTCGAATACAGATCGAGTACTGCGTTTGGGTTTGCGGCGACCATAAATCTGATCTGCCAGTTCTTCTGGTGTCAGGCTGGAATCAAGAACCTGGCCACCTGTCTGGTCGGCGATTTCCTGCAGCACAATCGGGTTTGGTTCGAATCGCAGGTATTCCGGCGAATACGAAATGATAAATCCGCCGTAAGCGATTTCCTTCCGGTCCCCACCTTCTGCCGAAATCTGAACCTGATAGCGAGCCTTTCCCTGCAGAGGAATCGAAACCTGATAACGTCGCGGCGCAATCTGACGCACGGGGCCGGAATAGCGAAAGTCGTTGGGAGCACTGACGGTGACATTCATGTCCAGCAATGATTCCTCGGGATGAAAGTCTTCAACAACCACAACGCCTTCGTTGCCGTTAACATACGTGTAGACACGCAGAAACTGTTCCTTGCGCACTCGACTGACGCGAGTCATCAATTGTGTTACCAGTTGCTGAAACTGTTCCCATTTAATCCAGTCTCTGCCCCAGTCGTCGGTGAGGTCCGACGTAAACGCAGCGGTTGCTCCCAATCCGTAACGCCAAACGGCCAGAATGGGGTCGACGTCCGAATCTTCGGTCACCAGTTCACGTTCTTCGGGCGGCACTGCCAACAGCACCGTCGCTCGCGGATCGTCTTTTTCAGAAGTCAGCACATATCCATGTAGCTCCGGCAAACTGGATATGTCTCGCAGACTGGGGTCATCGTTCAGCAGTCGAGGCGTGAATGTTCGCTTTTGAATCTGACTTCGACGAAGAGTTTTTGCTTCTTTGATAAAGATTGATGGAAGCTGGTTTGGGTCGGCTGGAAAATAGAATCGACCGTTGGTCTGGCTGGCGATCGCGTTCAGGACCTGAGCATCGCGCGGGTCGTGCGGGAAAATGGCAACCGTGGAAATGGTTGTCTGCGAATCTCGAAACTTCTTCATCACGCCAGGTGGTGGCATTGGAGGGTCGCCGTCTGAAATGATAATCATGTGCCGACTGGCGGCATCACTTTTCAGCAAACCTTTTAATCCCAGTTCCATGGTGCTGGTAAACTCCGGCATGTCACCAATTTGAGCCGCGTTGATTTTGGTGACCATTTTGTCGTACTCGCTGGCCGGTGCGAGTTCGAAAATCCACTCATCGCCGTTCATTCCGTAACCGATGGCCCCCACTTCGTCTTCTGCGCTAAGCACTCGAATGGCTTCTTTGGTGATCCGCTTTGCCCACGTGTTTCCCTGCGGGAATTCGCAAGTGTGCAGGATAATGACCAACGCTCCCTTGGGCAGAATCTTCTTCTTGCTGATTTCCATTGAAACCGGCAGGCAGTCTTCGATCGGCGAATTTTGATATCCGCCCGGCCCAAAACTGTTAGGGCCACCCAGCATGACAAAGCCAATTCCCAGGTTGCGAACCGCATCATGCACGGCCTGAATCTGTGTGGCCAGCAAAGTGTCTGCAGGCACGTCTGCGAATACGATGGCGTCATAGGGCATCAGCGACAGCGGATCGTGCGGGAATTCCGTGGCAGTGACGACTTCCACATCGCGTTCACCCTGTTTAAGTGCTTGTTCAACATAGCCCCATTCTTTTGGATTTCCGGTGGGATTTGTGACAATCAGAACTCGTCCAGCACCTTCAATGTACAGATAGTTTTCGACTTCGTTGTTTTCGATACGACTATCCTGAGCTGTCGAAACTTCAATTCGGGCCTTGTATTCATAGTAGCCCGGTGCGTCGACTTTAATGGGGATCGCGAATCGATTCTTGCCTGCCTTAAATTCAACCGGCAGTCGAGTTAACTCCTCACCGTTTTGCGAAAGAACCAGAGTACCAGTGCCATCCTGCAGCGATGTCAGCACGGTGGCAGCTTCGTAGCTTTCGCCCAGCCGGACGAATCGAGGCAGATCAAGTCGTTCCAGCAGGACTTCTTCCTTGTATTCGTACATCACCGGCATCACGTCAACCTGGATATCGCGTGCCTGCAGTTCGGTAATGGCGTGTTTCAGTTCACCAACGGTTTCCGTGCCGTCGCTGATCAGTACAACTCGACTACGGTTATCTTCGGGCAGCATCGCGGCGCTAAGTGACAGCGATTGCTGCAGGTTGGTGGAATCTTTGCGAACCTGCGAATTCAAATATTTCTCAAACGGAAATGATTCTCGAGGCGGAAACTCAACAGCCGCGTTTCCTCCAAAGATCACCATTCCGGCTTCATCTTTGGCCGGTTTCTTAACAACCGTGGCAGCCACGATTCCCAGAGCCGTGTCTTTGGCTTCATTCACGGAGTCCGAAACATCGATATCGTACATGACGGAAACAATATCGCTGGTCTTAACGGCTCGCGGCAGCGCCAACACGGAAATCAAGAGCCCTGCGACGATCAGGCGAATCACCAACGCTACGTTTCCGCGGCCGACTGTTAAGCCGGAATGCCCAGCCGCCTGCATCCACCAAATCCATGGTGTAACCAGCAATAGCAGAAAGGCGCTGGGATATAAAAAGTCGACGGTGTTACTGTAAACCAGGTACAACATCAGCGTTGCGAACACCAGCAGAAATCCAACCAGCGGAATCGCCGCCGTCCAGCGCACAGGTCGGCGCGGTGGCGGAAAGATTCTGTGTACTGCCTGCTTCAGCCAGTTCATAAATTCAACTTGTCAATCAAGGGTTGAGAACAACGATACGATGATTGCCGGTGTCGGCGACAAGAATGCGGCCATCGGAAAGAACTGTTAATCCCCAGGGATTGAAGAATTGTCCATCACCACGCCCCGGATGTCCAAAGCGACCAATGAAGGTTCCGTCTTCTTTTAGAACCGTGACTCGAGCCGACTTGTTTTCGATGACAAACAATCGCCCGTCGCTTGTGCCTCGGATGTCATAAGGAAATTCGAACGGTTCCTGATCGTCTGCTAATTCAATGATCTTCTGAAAGCTTCCGGAGTCGCTGAATACCTGAATTCTGTTGTTGAAGGCATCGACTGCGTAAATCATGCCGTTGCTCCAGACGATTCCGCTGGGTCTTTGAAACTGACCGGGTTCAGTGCCGTGTTCTCCAAATTGAGTGACAAAGGTTCCATCGGATGTGAATTTCTGAATACGCTGCCGATCGCCGTATTCGCCGACGTAAATGAATCCACTGGGATCCTGAGCAATCGCGACGGGATACACAAACTGACTTGCTTCGATACCTTTTTCGCCCAACATAGATTCAACGGTGCCGTCTTCGTGGAAAAAGACGACTCGATGATAGTGAGTGTCTGCCACAGCGATGCGACCGTCCAGCAGTTTGACCACGCCTTCCGGGCGGCCGTTTTCGTGTTCCGGCATTCGCCACGAATTCAGCAGACTGCCGTCAGGTTCGTACAATAGAACTCGCCCGGCATCATCCAACGCATATACGATGTCGTTGGCGTCAGCATACAGAGCTCGCGGTGCTGGAATGCGAGGTCCATCCGCAGGTATTTCCCATGAGGTGCAACTGGAAACGGGTAATGTTCCAGGTTCGACTTCTGCGCATCCCGCCAGAATGCTCAACACCGCGAACAGCAGTGGAGTTGCGAGCAGGGCAGGGCTGTTGTGATGGAGAAGGTGTTTCACGATAAAACTTGAATGCGGACAAGTTGGCCTGGTTGGTGAACGTTTCCAGATGGGCGATGGACGAATGTTTTTTCTGAAGATGACGGAATGTGTTCTAATTTTGTCTCAGCGTAACTGCCACTGAAGTGAAATGACAGGATTCGCAGCGCACCATTTTCATCTGGAATCAGAAGTGTTCGTTCCGGACGCAGTCCAAAGTCTGTTTGCTGTGAAATTTGATCTGCCAGCCATATTGAAGATGCTTCCCGATCGAACCAGTTTATAGGCCCCAAAAATTGGGCGACATTCACGTTGGGTGGATTGTCGTACAGTTGTTGAGATGTTCCCGTATGAATGACTTGCCCGTTCTCCAAACAGATAACGAACTGAGATTCTCTAATAACGACCGCTGTTTCGTGGGTGCAGAACACCAATGATGAGTTGCTGGCCATGATATGTTCGCGAATGAGGCTCCAGTATTTGGGTTTTCGGGCAGGATCGACGTGAGTGAGAGGTTCATCCATCAGCAGTACGGCGGAATTGGCAGCGAGAGCTCGAGCAATGGAAAGTCGAGCTTGTTCGCCCTTCGATAGTTCGCGCGGAACGGCATTCTGACGATGTTCCAGATCAAACAGCTGCAGCCAATTGTCTGCCGATTTTCGCGAATTTGCCGCGTTCAGTTCAGTTTGGCACCCCGGCATGGCGTTCAGGTGCTGAATGGCGGTCAGGTGTGGCCAAAGTCCGCCATCTTGAGGAGCCCAGAACAGAGGCAGCGAAAATTCGGCGGCAGACAGCCGCGTGTCGGAATGCCGTGATTCCACTTTGCCGGACGATGGCGTTTCCATGCCAGCCAGCACGTTCAGCAGAGACGTCTTGCCTGCTCCTGAGTAGCCGACAATTGCGGTGACTCCCGCTGGGATATGCAGCGAGATTTCATGCAGCCGGTTGCGTGAATTTCCGACCAGTGAGTCCCCAGCCAGTGAAACATTTTCCAGGTTCCATAGTGAATCAGGCATCCGTTCCCCTTAACAGGGAAGTTCTTTTCCAGACGCTACCGATCAATAGGTAGGCGATAAAGGGTGTTGCAATTGTCAGCACGGTTAACGCCACAAGAGTTTCTGTTCGGTTGTAATGCATTTCATTGTACAGTCGAGTGACGATGGGTTCGAACGTAACCGGTCGTAGCGTTGAAGCAATCGTGACATCCCATAAACACCAGTGGCTTAGAATTGCAATCACCAGCACCCAGCGGCGATGCTGCAGTCGCCACAGGATTGCATGAGCCATCTGTTGTGACTTGTGGTAAGTGGCATTGCCAAGCAGTTTTGCGGAATGCAGTGTGCCCGAATTGCTATTGACGTTTAACAGCGTCACCAGCAACCACGCTCGGGGCATAATCAACACGCTTTGCCCCAAAATCATCGGTAGCCATGTGTCGTAAGCTTTGTTCACGCCTGGTAACTGAAATATAGCCAGCATTGTGAGGCTCACGAATAATGAACCGCACAGCCCTGGCAGCAGAAATGCAATCACCAGAACTCGCGATTTCAGCTCGCACAGCCAGCGACTGATGCTTAATGCAAGTGCCGCTGCGGTAATCGATGTGATCAAGGATGCTGCGATCTGCTTCGATCGAGGTTGCAGAGTGTTCTGCCGCCACAGTGTCAGAAATCCGTCTGCAATTGAACCTCCGTTACTGATGGCGGGCCACCCAGCTACAGTAATCAGGCTGCCTGTCAGTAGAAGCAGGGCAATCACATTGATGGCTCGTTTTCTAGCGCCGTTCGGTTTTGTGTTTGAGGCCGTGTTCAGGCCTTCAGTTGATTTTTGCGACGCGTTCAGCAAAAAAATTGCAGGCACCAGAATTGCCGCCTGCAGTATCAAGCCTTCAGAAACAAAACGCAAAGAGTTTCGCAAAGGTTCGCCTGCTGCGTGAGCATCAAACAGCCAGACTGTCCAGGCGATGGGATGACGATCGATCTGCAGCAAAGCGGCGGTTTCGAAATCCTGAAAGCAAAGCAGACATCCCGCCAGCCATGCGGCCAGCGGTCTGCGAAGCGGTCCCAGAATCTGCATGCGAAGCCACGTCAGCCACCAACCCGGCGTTGGCGATTGTTGCATCTTCCATGAATGCAGTGATTCAATTGTTACGCTGGAAGCTGGCAGCACTAATCGTACGGCAACCTGCAACGAGACAATACGAATCAGCAGCAATGCTGCGTATAACGCTTCCGTTGCGGCAACGCTGTGGACCAGTCGAGTTGACGTGAGGCGATAGGTGAAGCCGACCAACAGATCGGGAACAAACAGCGGCAGGATTGCCCCAAATGCGAGCAGGCGTTTCTGAATCGAACGGCCACTTCCTGCAGAACACAGTTGCCACAAAATGGCGGCCAATGGAAGTGCAATTGTCGATACCAGAAGCGATCGGCATATGGACCACCACAACGCCGTTTCAATGGTCATCGTCCGGTGTACTCCGCCGTAAGCCAGTCCAGAACCTGCTGGTTGATGGTTGCTGCGCCGTTCAGCTCAACGCCATCAGCCGCCCATTCTCGCAGTTGTTTCACTTCTTCGGACAGCAGGGCTTCGTCAATCCTTCCCAGCGGAATCTGGCGTGCAGCCGATTGGGCCAGCATCAGTTCCGTCTGTTCGCTTAGTACGAAGTCGATGAACTGTTTTGCGGCTTCCGGATCAGGACAGTTGCGAATCATGGCCACGGAATTCGGCATACAGATTGTGGAACCGTCTGCCAATCGCACGGGTAGAATGGCAAGCTGCTTTCCGTTGTCCAATGCGGAGTACGCGTCGTCTGTGTCTGTAAATCCCAGGTCGCAGACTTCTTCCACAACCAGGTCTCGCGTCATTGAGTTTCCTCGAACTTCCCGAACGCCTCGATCATGGATCGACGTGTGCCAGGTTTTTAGCTGTTCTATTCCCCATTGATCGGCCAGCACGGAATAGTGAGACAACGTGGTGCCGAAGAGCGGTTGAGCGATCGTCACACGTTCGAGCGATTCCGATTCCAACAGAGCGGCGATTGCTTCAGGTGTCGCCGCAAGTTTGTCGGTGTTGACAATGTAGACTCGAAGACGTGCGGCAAACCCGGTCCACAATCCTTCCGCGTCACGAAACTTTTTTGGAATCCGGTCTGCGTTGCTGCTGATGTATGGCTGCAGGACGTTGTGGTTGGCAAGCCGGATAGTGCCCAGTGTCTGGTTATTCCAGAACACATCACATCGCGGATTGTCTTTTTCAGCCACAAGCAGGTTGGTTAGTCCCAGCGATTTGTTGGCTTCTTCGTCAAAGCGAACATCAACGTTTATTCCCGTTTGCTTTTCGAAGGCGGCAATCACGGATTCGGCGAACGTAGCATCGTGAGCACAATAGACGGTCAGCGATGATGAGTCGTCTGTTGAAGACCGCCAGAACGCGGGCACAGCCATTCCGATGACAATTGCGAAGCAAACGCAGATAATCGGCCAGAGTTGGTTGGTTGATGATTTCATGATCTGGAATTGAGTTTCATCATCCAGGCCCGGGCGATCTGAGCTATTTCTTGTCGGCAACCTTTTCGATCTTATCAAAGTAGCCTTTGATGCCTTCGACATAGCCTGGGGGAATTTCTTCAGACTCAATCGCCGCCTGAACACCAGATTTCAGCTGGCTGACACTGTCTCGATATTCACGCATCGTTGTGGGATCAAAGTCCAGGTCTTCGGCGTATTCTTTGGTCTTGATAGACAGAAGCACTTTACCAGCCAGGATCTGAGACTTTTCTTTTTCTGTTTTATAGCCTTCCGGATCGCTGTCGTCGTACTCGGATTCACCGCCAGCACCAACGCCTCGCTCTCCGTCGTTCTTCCCGTTCTTTCTGCCGTTGCCAGTGCCGTCGCCTTGTCCGTCACCCATCATTTGAGCGTACAGTTCGGCATAGTCTTCCAGAGATTCACAGCCTTCGCATTTGCTGCCATCCAGTTGCTGTTTTTGATTCAGCTGTTCAGCCTTTGCCAGAATCTTCATGGCGTCTTCAAGTTTTTTCAGGTCTTTGGCAGCCTGAGCAACCTGGTCCATTTCCTTTTCTGAAAGCTGCAGAGATTCCTTCAAAGCTTCCATAGCGTCTTTGCTAAGTTCCATGCCTTGAGGATTCTCGCCCGGGTTTTTACAGGCTTCAAGCGACTTCAAAGACTGACTAAGTGCCTTAGCAAGTTCTTTTGAACCCGCTTTGTCTTGGGCGAATTTTTCAAGGTCCTGCAGGTCTTTCTGAAGTTGATTGGCCAGCTTTTTGCGTTCCTCAGGATCTTTGGTTTCCATCATGGCCTGCATGGTTTGTTGAGCTTTCTGCAGTTCCTTTTGCAGAGATTCCGTTTTGCCTTCCTGAATGTCTTTCAACCACTCGTCCGCCTTCTGGCTGCTTTTGCTGCCCAGTTGCTGCTTCGAGATCGGTTGATTCATCATCTTTCGAAGCTGGTCGTTGCTAAGTCCCTTCCACATGTCACCCAGATCCATGCGGTGACTTTCCAGAACTCGAGCATTCGATTCGACCTTCTTCGGTTGCATTTTGCGGAAGTCGGATTTCATCTGAGCGACCTGATCTTCGATCTCGCCAGATTCTTCGTCAGCTCGTTCGGCTTCTTTCTTGAGTCGATCGGCACGCGTCAATGCTTCTTTGCGAATCGTTTCGATCTCCGTTTTCTGCTTATCAACTTTAGTAGCCGCTTCGACCTTTCCGAACGGGTCCAGTTGAGGGGTAAGCCAAATTGCGATGGCCAGTAACCCGGCAACCATGGTTGCAACTGTCAGTCGTTCTTGAAACCGAAACGGCACAACTTCCGTCGGTACAATGCGATCAGCGGCTTGCTCCGCAGAACTGGCAACCAATGGCTGGTAGTCACCGGCTGAGGTCGATAGAGACGAGAGGGTCAGGAACAGGTCTTTGGTTTGAGCGTGTTTGTCGATGGCCAACGCTGCGTGTTTCAGTTCAATTCGACGATGGAAAATGCCAGCAGCGATTGCCACTGCTGCCGGAATCGCCAGCAACCAAAATGGACGTTCCTGCGATTGAGGAACCAGACCCAGCAGGCGACTGGCCAGTACGGCCACAATTGACACGCCCAACACGGCCACGCTGGCGATGAAGGCCGATCTTGCCAGGGCCGCAATTTTAAGCCGCGTTTGAACTCTGCTTAACAGCGTGGAAGACTTTGGTGCATCGGTCATTACATCGGCTCCGTAAATGCCATCCCGCAAACAGGTTCAGGCCATTCCACCAGCCAAAACGCGGCAGCAGCGGAATATGACAAGTCTACGATCGATATCGGAAGTGATCAATGAGATCTGTACCAACTGCTCGATTGTCTGCCGTTTTTGACATTTTCCACAGATTTGATGCACTTTTGTCAGTTAATTCATTCCCCGGCACCGTCGGCGGAGCAGTTCGATCGTCTTTTCTGAACGACTTTCTCTGCGTTGTTCGATGAGACCGTTCAATTATCAACGGAAATTCGCCGCCATTTGCGACTTGAAGTCGTCAGTCAATTTGAAACCTGAAGCCTCCAAATCGCGGCCGTTTTGAAAACTATTCGAATCTGATTTTTCCATGACTCAACCGTTGGGTGGAACCAGTTGAGTCACGAAATTTGTCTGGTGGGAAAAGTCTTCAACCGGCACCCGCGTTTGGGGGCGGCAGTTTTTGAGAGCGGCAGTGTTTTGGGAATTCAGTGAACGGCCTGCCGTTTATTTTGCCATTGGCAGGTAAGCGTATCCATCGGCCTGCAGGTTAACTACCGCCGTCAGGGCGGACACTGCTGTGTCGACGAAGACAGCCACGTCATCCGGTTGCGATCCCTTTGAGATTAAAGACTGGCCACAAACGTACAACTCCACGCCAGCTTCATGCAGTTGGTGCAGGAGGTCCAGGTTCGGATTACCTTCGGTTTTGAACATCGCCGAATACGCGTCTGCGTTCAGGACAAGCTGAGTTGCATCGCCGTGGAAGACGACGGCGATCTGGGCGTCCGCTGGTTCGGCTCCGCCACCGGCATAAATGTTCAGATACCTGGCGACTTTTTCCAGCCCGGAATTTAATTTGTCCGCGTCGCCGCCTTTAGTCAGGTCGACCAACAGTTTGGTGCCGGGGCGAGGCTGCTGAGCCGCGTTGGCCAGTTTCACGACGGCTCCGTAGTTGGCGATAATCGGATGAGAAGGTTCGCTCGGCTTCGTCATTTCTTTGCCGGGAACAGGATGATTCTTCATCGCTTCTGCAAAGCCGCGTTCTACAAAACCAGACACGGCTTTGGCATGAGCCTGAATCAACGTTGCAACGTATGGATCGTCTGACGTCTCGATGACCTTAACGCCATTGTCTGTGTCTTCGTGAACCATCTTGATTTTGTCGGTGTGTTTAAAGATTTCCGCGAACAACGGATCACGCATACGAATCGGATTGGTGTTCTCAACGCGATACTCCATCCATTCGACATGTTCTTTGATCTTCGCGGCGATCTCCGGCACGTCTGATTCTGTCAGTGTCTCTACACCGTTGGGAAGTTCTTTGACAGTGCGTTTGATCTTCTTGTGATTCTCCAGCAGAAACTGAAAGACGACGTGGTCTTCTTCGTGTCGGTCGTCACCAGCATGTTCACCGCCTGGACCCTGCCCATGTTGCTGAGCACCTCGCCCCATGCCGCGACCAAATCCGGGGCCACCCCCGCCCGGTCCGCGACCTCGGCCAAACCCCGGACCGTTCTGTGCGAACGTTGAGGCCGTGGCCAGCATGACGAGCGTCAGAGTGAGTAAATATGTTGTATGGCGTTTCATAGGAGGACTTTCGTAACGAATTCAAGTGGGCAGATATCGTGACTGGGGCTTCCAGCCGCAGTCCAGGTCGGATAGAGGCTGCGGCTGAAAGCCCCAGTTACTTCGATTGGGAACCATCGCGGCAAAATACCGCAGGTGTTTATTAGTAATCGTCAGCCGGGAGTGCCTGCATTTGCTTCATCTGTTGACATGTACTTCGCGATATAGGCCGGTTCGCCCATGCGTTTCAGCAGGTCGAGTTGCAGTTCCAGCCAGCTCATGTGGTGCTCTTCTTCCATGGCGATGCGTTCGAACAACTGTCGCGAACCGATGTCGCTTTCTTCCATCGCCTGCACAGACGCTCTGGTGTAGAACACGATGGCGTCCTGTTCGTCCTTGAGATCCGTTTCGAACATTTCCTTCAGCGTTTGAGCTCGCACAGGCGGCTTGGCAAATTCCATTTCTGGTTCGCCTTTCAGGAACAGCAGGCGAACCAGAAACAATTCGGAATGCCCGAGTTCTTCCTGCATCTCTTCACGCATTTTCGTAGCCAGCAATCCCATGCCCCATTCGTCAAGAACGCAGGCATGCAGTTGATACTGATGAGCAGCCGTCAATTCCATGGCCAAAGCGGTTTGCAGATTCTTGAGTGTGTTTGTTCTGTTCATGTTGATTCCTTCAGGTCAGGGAAAACGAATTTATCCAAAGCGGCAATGGACCGATTACGCTCGCCCACGCAGCATGCCGTGCCAGTACAAAGCGGGCAGGCCATACTTCTTCAGCAGGAACATGCTGAAGCGTTCCTGAGCCTGGTCGAATGGGAATGTTTCGTCGGGCTGGCCGCTGTAGTCGAATTCCGCCAGCACAAGACTGTCGTAGCCTGTGACCACCGGACACGATGTGTAGCCGCCATAGCTGGCAGTGAGCGGTTCCTGCTTCATTAGTGAAAGCAGATTGCTGGCCAGCACCGGAGCCTGCTTACGCACGGCGGCGCCGGTCTTGGACGTGGGTAAGCTGGATGCATCGCCCAGCCCAAACACGTTGGCGAACCGAGTGTGCTGCAGCGTGTGCTTGTCGACATCCACCCAGCCGCCTTCGCCTGCGAGTTCGCTGTTGGCGACAAAGTCCGGGGCACCCATCGGTGGTGTCACGTGAATCATGTCATACTTGATGACGATTTCTTCGTGAGTGTCCATGTGCTGATAGATGGCTTCCTTCGAAGCGGATCGAACTTCTACCAGGTTGTGGCGAAATCGAGGTTCTACGCCTTTGCGTTCGGCCACTTTTTCAAGAATCTCGCGGTAGCGTTCCACGGCAAACAGGCGAGGCCCCGCCAGAGTAAAGATCACCTGAATTTTGTCGCGAACTCCGCTGCGGCGGAAATGATCTTCGGCCAGATAGCAGATCTTCTGAGGAGCACCGCCACACTTGACGGCTCCGGCGGGCTGAGTAAACAACGCGACGCCTTGCTTTAGATTACGAATGAATTCCCAGGTGCTGGCGACGGTGTTGATAGAATAGTTGCTGCAGACTCCGTCTTTGCCAACCGATTCCTTCAGCCCCTTCACCTTGTCCCAGTTGACCTGAATGCCGGGAGCGACAATCAGATAGTCGTAAGTGATCGTGTCGCCGTTGCGAGTTGTCACGCTGTTGGACGCTGGTGAGAACGAGGCCACAAAATCCTTGATCCATTTGACGCCGTAAGGAATCAATCCCGCTTCATCGCGGCCCGATTCTTCCGGCTTAAAGATGCCACCACCAACCAGTGTCCACAGCGGCTGATAATAATGTTTTTCGGAAGGCTCAATGATCGCCACATCCAATGACGGATCGGCATTGCGCAGTCGAGCGGCCGTGGTGATGCCGGCTGTGCCTCCGCCGACGATAACAATCTGGTGATGACTCATAGGAATTAGCTTTTCGCAGACGAAGAAGGTGATGACATTGGCGAACAGAGATCGCCAGCTGGTGATTTGTCGAGTACGCCACCGAAGCACTTGGCAAACTGCAGAGCGAACGAGAGAGCTCGCTGAGTATTCGGGTCGCGCATCGCGCCCAGCAAACCGAAGAATCCGACGCGTTTGGCGACAGGATGTTCGCAGGTTCCCTGATGGCAACTGGACAGCGCCGTACCCGCCATGCTGACGGTGGCGACTGAGTTCTCGCTCAACACTTCCGACTTCAGCAGGAAGCCGATACGGTCCAGTTCTTCCTTGTGAATCTTGCCGCCCAGATACAGGGCCGCATGCAATCCCTGCTTCACGCTTTGTTCCAGATCAATTCCCTGAGCCTTCTGAGTGGTCGCCCATTCGTCAAAGACGTCTATTGCCGTGGCGAGCAAATTGGGAAGTTCATCCAGCAGAGCACTGCCTTCTTCCAGCTTCGGCAGTCGCGAAACCAGTCTTTCGATGGCTCGCATGTTGTTCGGTTCAGTCACCTGAATCAGCAACTTCACCAGCCGAGTCGCTCGCTGTTCGATATCAATGCCATCCTGCGATGCCTTGCGACATGTGGCGTCGAAGAAATCGACGGCGATGGCCAGCAGGTTGGGCAGTTCGCCGACCGTGTTTAACATTTGATCAAGCGATTGAGCATGATCGAGCAGCCGGTGCAGAACTTCCGACGTTTGCGGATCGTTGAGTCGATCCACTAGCGACGGGCGTTCCAGTGTGGGTTGCATGGCGGAACCTTTGTATTGGGAATGGAAGGATTTGTCATTTGTTATCTATTGGGGCGGCGTTCATGGGTGAAGTTTCCGCCGGTGAGTGATTCCAATGAAAAATGACAAACAACAAATTTCAAATTGCAGCACTCAACGACGCATGGCTTTCAGCTCAGGCTGGTTGCTTCAAACGCGTCAGACCAGCCGCCTGCCACGCGAGGTAGCCACCCGTCATGTTGACCAGATCCGTAAAGCCCGCGGCTTGCAACACGCTGACCGCGATCGACGATCGTGCTCCGCTTTGACAGTGCACGACCAGCTTTTTATCACGAGGAATCTTATCCAGATGCAGCAGTAACCGACCTAAGAATTGGTGTTCGGCCTGCTGGATATGGCCCTCGTTCCATTCATCGTTGGATCGAACATCAATGAGGTTGACCGTGCCCGCTTCAATGGCCGACGAGAGCTCTGCCGGAGTACCGGTGGCATAGGTCTGCGTCGCTTTGCCGGAAGCTTTCACGGCGTTGGTATCAAATCCACCAGCGATCTGTTCGACACCAATCTTGTGCAATAAACGAGCCGCCTCTTCCAGTTGATTCGGTTCACAGATCAGGTAGGTCGGTCGATCATAGTCCACCAGCCAGCCAGCCCAGGCAGATAACATACCGATCGGAATATTGATTGTGCCCGCAACGTGTCCTTTGGCGAATTCAGGCGAAGGTGTCAGGTCGACAACCGTACCCGAATTGATCGCAGCATCCAGCCCCGACACATCCAGCATCGTGTGATGATGACCGGCACCCAGCACAATCGGACCTTCTTTGTTGACTCGTTTCATCACCGCAAAATACTTTGGAGCTTCCGGTTGATCGGCCAGAATGTACTGCACAAACGCTTCTTCGTCGGTGAATTGCAGAGCCGGGTTGAACAGCTTTTCGTAACCGACGGTCGACGACGGAATCGCACCCAGCCCCTTGCCACACGCACTGCCAGCTCCGTGAGCCGGCCAAACCTGCAGATAGTCAGGCAGCTGTTTGAATCGCTCAGAGGATTTAAACAGATCGCGAGCCCCCGGTTCCGCCGTATTCGCAATTCCAGCGGCTTCTTCCAACAGGTCCGGTCGACCGATCGAACCGACGAAGACAAAGTCGCCGGTGAAGATGCCCATCGGCTTGTTGGCACCGCCGCCCTGATCGGTCAGCACAAAGGAAATACTTTCCGGTGTATGTCCCGGCGTGTGCATCACATCAAACCGGATATTTCCGATCATGAAGTGATCACCATCATGCAGCAACTGGCTGTCATAGGCATCCAGATACAAATACTTCCACTCGGCTGGTCCCTCGTCTGAAACATACAGCTTCGCGCCGGCTCGATCGGCCAGCTCGCGAGCTCCAGAAACATAGTCAGCGTGAATATGAGTTTCCGCCACAGCGACCAGCTTCAGCCCTTCGCGGGCCGCCATGTCGAGGTACTGTTCAATATCACGGCCAGGATCAACAACGATCGCTGTTTTGGCTCGCTGACAGCCGACCATGTAAGATGCATGAGCCAGTTTTGGGTCGTAGAAATACTTGAGTAACATGATTGAGTTCCTTCACAGATTTGAATGTGTTAAATGTATTCCACGTTGTTCACATGTGACCGCACATCGACTTACCTACAACGCCATTGACTTCCAGATCACAAAACCGGCAACCATGACCACTGCCACAGAAAACACTTTCTGCAAAGTTGGCCCCTTAAGTCGCTTGGCCAGAATTCCGCCGAGCCACATGCCTGCGAAGCCGCCGACTAGAAACTGCAGCGTTGTTTCCCACGACAATGTGTTCCCATTAGCGATGTGCGAAGCGACTCCACTGATACTGACCAGGACAATCACAAACAGCGATGTCCCGACAGCTCGATGAATTTCCATCCCGCTGAACAGCACCAAAGCAGGCACAATCACAAAGCCACCACCAACACCGAACATGCCGGACAGAACTCCGGTCATCAGTCCCACCAGCAACAGCAGGCGAGCACACCGTGAGGTCAACCGAAGTTGACCATCTTCATCACGCTGACATGCGCTGCGGTCTCGATCCGGTGTGCTTTCCGTGCTGCAAACGCCGCTCGGTAATTTGGGATTGCGAGATTTCGCCCACATTCGCCAGGCGACGACCAGCATCAACCCGGCAAACATCAGCAGCAGAACACTCTCCGGAATCAGCTTCGAGACATATGATCCAATCGGAGCACCGATCATCCCCGCCACGGAAAAGAGAAACCCCGTCCGCAGTTCCACTTCGCCGCGTATCAGTCGAGGCACCGCGCCGAATAGGGCGGTTCCACCCACTGCTGCTAGTGAGATTCCAACAGCTTCACGCGGAGCGACCGCCAGTCCGTAGACCAGCAGAGGTACCGCGAATACACCGCCGCCACCTCCGGTGAGTCCCAGAGCGAAGCCGACAATGCAGCCGAAGATGATTGCTAGACCGAACATGATCCGCTGCCTTCACACTTGTTCCACGGCATTTTCGCAATCAACGAAGCCATCGGACAAAGCCCGGAGAATCCGGCAAACATCAGCCCGGCTCCCACAAAGGCAGACAGGCCATAAGCGTATGGATGGACCCAGGTTCCCAACACAGTTCCCAGAACGACAAGAAATCCGGCTGTGATCTGCACCTGTTGCATCAATGGCATTGATTTTTTGCCTCGAATGACGGGTAGTCCGGCTTTTTCCCAGGCCATTGTGCCGCCTTCAACGTTGACCACGTTTTCGAACCCGGCTTCAATGAACTTCTTGCAGGCCTGGCTGGATCGGTTTCCACTCCGACAGATCACATACAGTGGCTGGTCTGCAGTTCCATTGCGATTCGCCATAATCGCTTTGGGGTCCAGTGAGTCCAGTGGAAGGCTGCGAGCACACTCCGCATGGACTTCTCGAAATTCAGTCGGCATGCGAACGTCGATCAAGTCGATTTTTGAATTGCGTTGAAGTTCGCAAAGTTGTGTTACGCTGATTGTCTGCATTTCAGGTTTCCGTTCTTGGTAGTTGTTAATGTTGTAAAAATCGTAATGTCGCAAGTTGACGATATGTTTTTCTAAAAAACACCGCGAAGATTAGCGGTGCTTGGCTCCACAGGGCAGGAATCTTCCTTCGATGCAGGCCATCAATTGTTGCAGGTGAGGTTCAGCCACTTGATAGTAGACCTTTCGGCCTTCTCGCTCGCTGTTCAAAAATCCGCAGCGTTGCAGCAATCGTAGGTGTTCAGAAGCAACGTTGTCTGGAATTTCACAGTCCGCTGCCAGTTCACCAACCGTGTAGCGACCATACAGCAACATCTGTACAGCCCTTAAACGCACTGGGTGAGCCAGCGTTTTCAGGCATTCTGCTGCTTCAGCAAAGTCCTGAACTTGGCCAGGAGGCTTGGTTGCTTTTTCTGGTTTGCTTTGACTGGTCATGCTTACTCCTCTCGTGATATATTCAATATATCGTAACCTGTCGATATGTCAATGAGTGTTTTTCGAGGAATTGCTCAAAATTCAAAAAGGACGTGGGAATAGGCAGCCGAAAAACTTGGGTGCCATGCCGTCGCTTGCGTGGGGATGCTGAATCGTCCGCGTTCGTTACCAGGTAACAGTCGCTGTTGTTGGTTGGTGATTTCCTGCGTGTTTGGTTTTGCCCGATTCTTATGTGGCAGTCGGTCGGACTTAGTACGGGGTCTACAGAAAATGGGACCGGGGCAGCGGAAGCAGGCCGATAAACTACTCAACCAGATCGCAATGGTGAGCCCGGCAGAAATATTAACCGCTTGAACGGGGATTTGCCGAGCTCTTTCAAGGGAGATATTCCAGAGGCAGGACGTAGTTGCGGAGTACCGCCTCTGGAATATCTTTAAAGCCACCGAGATCGGGCCATTTTGACGAATCGTCAAAGACGATCATGAATGGAAAGATTCAATGTCCTGGAACTATAGAGCAATCGAAACCAAATCTGGCGTAGCAATATATGCGGTCTACTATGACCAGGACGGAAAGATTATTTTTACCGATTTAGAACCGTATGTGGCGCATGAAGAGTCAGCAGGGGCACTGATTAAAAGACTTACATTGATTTTGGAAGAAGCAAAATCTCATCCCCCGATCGCTCTTCCCTGGATTGAGTAATCACCGGGATGAAAAGCTAATAGTAGACGCAAGCAAATCTGTTCGACACGGTGAATACGCAGTCTTCATTGGGCCGTTGCTGCTGGCCAAGTCGATGACAAGCGTCCGGTACAAACTGGTCTGCACCCCATTCCAGGTAACGCCGGTAAGTTGTTTGGGATACTTGACGGCGTATCGGTGAAGTTCCTTTTCTGTTCACCTATCGGTAGTCGAATTGCACGGTGGCTGTGGTGTCTGTGCTGCTGACAGCCCGTACCCAGCAGGCTGAAAATGCCAGCGGGAAATCGTGTTGGGCGGTTACGTCCACGGGGACGTTGAAGCTTTTGTACTTCACCCAAAAACCGTTTCCATCGATGTCGACTTCCAGCGTGATCGTGATGGGCTGAGGGGCGTTGTGTGAAATCTGAACGGACATTCTGTCGTAGCCGGTCATCAGATAAGGGTCTGAAGGAACGGTGGTTTTAACTTTGGTTTCGTGCCACGGTCCGCCATGACCAACAGGTTTTCCGAGTTTCCAGAGATCGTCGATACCCCCGAACCAAAGTCCCGTTCCCAGCTCTGGATTTTGGAAGATGTGCCCGTCGTTGGATGCGTCGAGTTTGATTCCGGAAAGGACCAGCAAACCGTTCCACGTGCAGAAGTCAGTAATCCGCTTGCGGTGGCTGGAAACGGGACGCATCAGGTTCCAGGCCGGCGGGGCACCATTGGTGACGAGCGGCACTTCGTAGAATGTTCCGTGAATATTGGCCAGATGTCGCTCAGACTCGACTTCTCGAGACGATCGCGGCCAACCGGATTCAAACGGTCGATTATACGCGGCATGTCCTTTCGGAAGGCGGTAGGTGCGGCCTTTCGAATTCAGCACGACTGATGCCGCGTCGACTGAGAATTCCGATTCAACATGCAGCAGGTTTTTGAGCTTATTGTCTGTCTTGTCGGTTGCGAATTCAAAACCCGCTTTTGTGAATTCGTAGCAACGTCCTTCCGGGGTGATGATGCGCAGATTGCGATTTCGTTTGGCAGCATACAGCAGCCCATCGATGGCCTTAGTGTCTTCTACGTCTGCCAGTCCCGCGAACAGCTGTTTATGAGCAGGTGCATTACCGTCAACGAAACGACTTGTCGTTTGGTGAAGCATCGCGGTCGCAACGCAATCGCGGTCCGTCTTCAAACGCAACCACGTCGCATTAAAGTCATCTGGTAAAAAGTGCGAGACGTAGCCATGCGCGGGAACGGTCACTTTCTGATAGTAATCCCATTGCCCCGTTCCGTGCTGATCAACTTCCAGTGTGAATGTAAGAGGTTGTTCTTCAAGACTGTCGGGCGATTCTTCCGCCGGGCGGGTGACCGTTGCCTGGCCGGTTTCTGAAATGGTGAGCGTGCTGTTGTTGGCGGCCCAAACAAAAGCCGTGTGGGGCATGCCGAACGAACCGGGTGTGTGCTCAACGTGATTGCCGGGGATGGACACGTTTCCGGATGAGAAGTTTTGCTTGTAGATTCGATCGATGAATCCCTTGCCCCATGTTAAAGTCAGATCTGTTGGTTGCCATGCAGGATTGAGTTTAGGATTACCTCGCTGATCGACGGCGATGTACACCGTGACCGGGGAATCGGCTTTGAATGTGAATCCCGGTGCAGCTTTGTGCCAGTCGCCTCGGTCAATGCTGACTCGCGGCAGATTCGCAAGTTCAACGGGCATTGAGGTGATTTGCTGCTGATCCGTTGCTCGCAGGGCTTTGATAATCGACGGCTTCTTTCGGCCCGCCGCCAGATGCACGACTCGTCGATCGAAGCCTGCAACCAGGAAGGGATCCGATGGCATGTTCGCGACCACATTGTCTTCGATCCACGGTCCGCCGTATCCGCTGGCTGGCCCCCAGTCCTTCAAGTCGTCGTACTTGCCGAACCACAGATTGCTTTGGGGTTGGCCGGCCAGTTGATTACCCTGAATGCTTGTTTCGTCAGTCGCCAGAACAAGACGCCCATTCCAGTTGCAAAAGTCAGGCACGTATCGCAGGTGGCTGCCGATGGGGACAATTCCCATTGAATTCTTTGCTGAAAATGTTTTGGGAAAATCAAAGAACATCCCGTGCATATCCATCATCATGCGACCGTCGGTGATTTCTCGAATGCGAGGCCATTCGGTGTACCAGCCATGACTGGCATCGTTGCAGTAGGCGGCCTTGGGAAGCAGATAGGTGTGCCATTTGCCATTGTCGAGCACTTTCAGGCGAACGCTTCGGCTGTCCCAGCCCATCGTCCAAATCGGATCGTTGCCGTCGCTGCCGCCCGTAATTCCGTTGGGGCCGGTGACTTCTGTGAACTGTCTGCGTTCAACGATTTTCCAGTTTGCGCCATCGAATTCCGCCAGCACACCTCGGTCTTCGGCAGTCTTCGCTTTGCCTCCGACCAGCACATCGTTGTAATCGCCGACGTGCAGTTCGCCGTTGTTGGAAATGACAAGTCGGCCCTGCGATGTGTAACCTCCCTTGCCGTGCCACCCCGGTACCGGTTTCCTGAACAGTTGCTTCACTGCCAGAGTGTACACGTTGGCTTCCCAGATCGATCCTTCCATGTCGATGTAGTAAACCATGTTGGCCGGATCTTTCAGGTGTCGAGCAATCGCGGTAACTCGAATGGGCATGTCCGCCGGTTGAATGGCGCGCACTTTGCCTTTGGCGTCGATGATATAGTGAGCGATCAACAGCTGATTGGATTCCTTGTGAATCATGCGTCCTGCCGGAGTTCCTCCAACGCTTTCCGAGTGCACGGTCATGGGCTGCGACAGGTCGGGATCGATTGAGAACAGCTTATGTTCACTGCCCTGCGGCATGTGGGGCGCATAGTTCACCATCCACAGCTTGCCAGCCCACGGCGCGATCGCACCGATGCCGCATTCATCGTGCCTGCTCTTGTAGTGAGCTCCATTCTGACTGTAGATACCGTAAGTGGTAAGATGCGGATAAACGCCGCTGATGAACAGGTCGGTGCGATGTGTCGGTGGCGGAGTCGAAGGGATGGCTGGTGTGTTGAGCACTTGCTTTGGCGCGTCTGGCTTCGCTTTCTCTGGCTTGTTGTCGTCCGTAACAGCTGCGACGATCTTTGGCTGATTGGCTGCAATTCCGTTTTGGTCAGCAGTGGCACTGTGAGGCAGCAGACTGGACAGAACACATCCGAACAGCGGCAACAGATTAGACGGCTTCATTTAACGTTCTCGTGGAGATTAGCGAACTCAGGTTTCGCGATTAGCGTTGCCTGAGTGCGATTTTGGATACTACGAAAGCTGTGATTGCAGGAAAAACGGTTTCCCATTCTGGCGTGTATCTGGAAATGTCGGGTTCCTGCAACTTCAGTCAAGGCGCATGTGTCAAAGAGTTGCCAAAACGGTGACCGAAGCCCATCGTGCAGGCCGTCTTATATCGTTGCTGCCCGCGCATGAACGGCGATTGGCAGCTTTTGCGATGACATTCGCTGCTGGCGGCGGACCGCAGAACGAGAGTCGGCCCGCTGATTTGCCTGCTATTCCGGTATTTCGGTATTTCGGCGAAGAGTCACATTCGGCCTCGAGCGGTGATGGTTGGCTGGGAAGTTCTTTCAGGTATTGTGGCAACAAGTGTCGCCACGAAATCACTGGACTTCCAACGTCTCAGACAGTGCACGGCTTTGAACTCTCAAAGCGATCGATTCACGTGATCCAGCAATCGACAGCTGTTGCTGCTGAAGTCGGTGTCAACTTCAACTTTCGCAAGATGGCACACCATTCGCTTAGCTCATTGAGAATCGGGAAGTGTGCAGCAAGTGTGCTGAATTGTTACAGTAATTGCTGGCGGCTTATTTTTAAATTCAAAAGTGTCACATCTATGGATAAGTTCAAGTCTGCAATGTCAGTCTTTCTTCGCACCGTCTTGCCAACTTTGCTGGGCCTTGTTGTGTTGATCGGTGTCATCGCCTGGCTGTCCGGTGCATTTACGGACAAAATTGAGCCCGGTCGCACAGAATCGTCTCCGCCAACGCTGGGCACTGAGCCCACTGATGTTGTTCGCGAAGTCACTAAAGACTACATCGAAGAGGCCGTTGGAACTTTGAAGGCCGCCAGCCGAACGGAAGTGTCGGCGAAAGTTTTGGCGACAATCAAGGAAGTGACGGTTTCTGGTGGCGATCTGGTCGACGCAGGTGATGTTTTGATTCGCCTGGACCACGAAGAGATGCAATCGCGAGAAGATCAGGCAGAACAGGCCTTGCTGATGGCCACGGCAAATCGCAAAAACGCCGAAACCGCGTTCGCTCGCGCACAGCAGCTTAAAGAACGAAACGTCTCATCCCAGTCAGATTACGATGCCGCCGTTGCTCAGAAAGATGTCGCCGTTGCTCAGGAAGCTCAAGCGCAGCAGGCGATTGAAGAAGCAAAGATTATTTTGTCCTATGCCGAAATCACTGCACCCAAGGCAGGTCGAGTTGTTGATCGATTGGCGGAACCAGGCGACACGGCGCGTCCCGGTGAGCCCCTGCTGGTGATTTATGACGCTGAATCTCTGCGGCTGGAAGCGCCCGTGCTGGAGAAACTTGCGGTGCAGTTAAAGATCGGCGATAAGCTGATGGTGCATGTCGACGCACTTGATCGTGAGGTGGAAGCTGTCGTCGATCAGATTGTTCCTCAGGCAGACGCTGCCAGTCGTTCGTTTCTGGTCAAAGCCACGTTGCCTCGCACGGATAACCTGTACGAAGGAATGTTTGGACGCCTGCTGATTCCCGCTGGACAAAGGCGCCACCTATGTCTGGCCACCGACGCGATTCAGAACATTGGCCAGCTGCAATTCGTCAACATCGTTCGCGAAGACAACTCGCTGGAACGTCGAATGATTCGCACCGGTCGCCTTGGTATGGAAGGGCATGTTGAAGTGTTGAGCGGTCTGACCGCCGGCGAACGTGTTGTGGTGCGGTCTCCATCTGCTAATGAAGGAGACTCGCAATGACAGATGAAATCGTTGGTTCCGATGAGGACAAAGTTGAGGAAGGCACACCGTTCCTGACTCGCATTGTCGAAGTCTTTCTGCGTGGCGATATCGCGATCATGTTGACCGTGGTGTCGCTGGTGCTGGGCGGCATCGCGCTGTGGTTGACGCCTCGCGAAGAAGAACCTCAGATCGTGGTTCCGATGGCGGACGTGCTGATTTCAGCACCGGGGCTGTCGGCCGAAGAAGTCGAACAGCAGGTGACTTCGCGAATGGAGAAACTGCTGTACCAGATCGATGGCGTCGAATATGTGTATTCAATGTCGCGGCCGGGGCAGTCAGTGGTGACGGTTCGGTTTTTCGTAGGTGAAGACCGAGAAGATTCGCTGGTCAAACTGTACAACAAAGTGCATTCAAACGTTGATCAGATTCCTCCCGGCGTAACGGGTTGGGTGGTGAAGCCGATCGAAGTTGATGACGTGCCGATTCTGATTGCCACATTGTGGTCTGATCGCACAGAACTGTACGGCGACCACGAACTGCGGCGTTTGGGCGAAGAAATCCAGGAAGAATTGCAGGCCATTAACAATACAAATCGTGTTTGGGTGGTTGGGGGGCGTCCGCGAAAAATACGAGTCGAACTGAATACGGGAGCGATGGCTGCGCGGAATGTTTCTTTGCTGCAGGTGGCTCAGTCGCTGCAGGCCAGCAACCTGAATCGTCGTTCGAACGGGTTCGCTCAGCAGGAATCGCAGTTCATTGTCGAAGCAGGAACGTTCATTCAGGACGCAAGTGAACTTAAGCGACTGGTGGTGGCCGTGACTGGCGATCGTCCCGTACATTTGCAGGACATTGCCGAAGTCATTGATGGCCCCGCCGAACCGGACACTTACAGCTGGATGGGATTCGGAGCGGCGGAAGAAAGCAGTCGTGAAAGTCGTGGAGTGGGCGTTGATTCAATCAGCCGCAGGGCGTTAGCCCCGGTTTCCGAACCCCAACAACCGAGGCTCACGCCTGTCGACTTATTGGACTCGAACGAACTCTCCGAGGAAGATCAAAACTCTCTGCGATTAACGTTACGGGACTCGCCGTCATTCGACGTTTATCCCGCCGTGCAAATTGCCGTCGCCAAACGCAAGGGCACCAATGCCGTCTGGGTGGCGGAAGCCGTTCACGAAAAAATGGCAGAGCTGCAGACAACGCTGCTGCCCGATGGCGTCCATTACCGCATTACTCGCGACTACGGCGAAACCGCGAACGACAAGGTTAACGAACTTGTCGAAGGGCTGGCGGTTGCCGTGCTGACCGTCATTGCGTTTATCGGCGTGGTGCTTGGCTGGCGAGCCGCACTGGTGATCGCGTTGGCGATTCCCGTTTGTTACAGCCTGACTCTGTTCATCAATCTGATGGCGGGCTACACGATCAACCGCGTCACTATGTTCGCGCTGATTTTGTCGCTGGGGCTGCTGGTTGACGATCCGATCACGGATGTTGAAAACGTTGCTCGCTACTTCACGCTGCGACTTTTCCCGCCGCGAAAGTCGGTGCTGCGAGCTATTCAGGAAGTTCGCCCCGCTTTGATCCTTTCAACTCTTGCGATCATCGCCAGCTTTCTGCCGCTGGCGTTTATCACGGGAATGATGGGGCCGTATATGGCTCCCATGGCGCTGAATGTTCCTCTGACGGTGTCCGTGTCGACGCTGGTTGCCTTCATTCTGACACCATGGCTGGCGATGGTGTCGCTGCGGAAGATTATCGACGAACCGTCGTCGACGGAAGAATTTGACATCGAAAAGCGACCGCTGTATCGCTTCTTCCGCTGGTTGCTGACACCGATGCTGGAGCACCGCTGGCTAAGCTGGTCGGTGCTGGCTGGCACGGGAGTGATGCTGTGTCTGGCGATGGTATTGCCGGCGCTGCGGATGGTTCCGCTGAAGATGCTGCCCTACGACAACAAGAACGAATTCCAGATCGTCGTCGACATGCCGGAAGGCACCACGCTGGAAGGCACGGATGCTGTGGCTCGGACCATCGGGCAGTACCTTTCTGCCGAAGCCGAAGTGCGCGACTATCAGGTGACTGTCGGCACAGCGTCGCCGATGGACTTTAACGGCATGGTGCGACACTATTTTCTTCGCAGCGGCCCGAACGTGGCTGATATTCGAGTGAACCTGATTTCGAAAGATCAGCGAGTTCAACAGTCACACGAAATGATTCTGCGAATACGCAACAGCGTAACGGAGCTCGCCGAATCCATGGGAGCCAATGTAAAGCTGGTGGAGGTTCCGCCCGGGCCACCTGTTTTGGCGACAATTACGGCAGAAGTTTATGGAACCAACGATACTTCGTATGAAAAAATTATTGCGGCTTCGCACATCGTGGCTCAGCGCTTGAGTCGCGAACCGGGTATCGTCGATGTCGATATTAGCGCTGAAGTTGACCAAACGGTGTGGGTGTTTGAAACCGACAAGCCGAAGGCCGCGTTGTCTGGTGTTTCGACCGACGTGATCGCTCAAACAATTCAGGCAGCATTGGATGGTATGCCCGCGACGTTTCTGCACCTGTCTCGCGAGGTTAATCCGCTGGCGATTGAACTGCGTCTTCCCAACTGGCAACGTTCAGCAATTGATGATCTTGAAGAAATCTACGTCAGCGGGAACGCGGGTCAGATTGTACAGTTGGGAGCGCTCGGGGAATTCCAGCAGAAGATCGACGATAAGACGATTTACCATAAGAACCTCGAACGCGTCGCCTATGTATACGGAGATGTGGCTGGTCGAGCACCCGCTGACGCGATTATCGATATGCAGGTTGATCGCCAAACAGGCAACTCTCTGAAATCAGATTCGACGATCGTGCAGCCGCATCCTGTGGAATCCAGAACATGGCTCGCCCCGGGCGGTGGTGATTCGTGGGGTGTGTCTGAAAATATTCGCGTCGAATGGGCGGGGGAAGGCGAATGGAAGATCACGCTCGACGTCTTCCGAGACCTGGGTCTGGCCTTCGCCGCCGCGCTTCTGGCGATCTTTGTGATTCTGATGTTTCAGACCGGATCACGCATTATGCCAGTGGTGATTATGCTGGCGATTCCGCTGACACTGATCGGCATTATGCCTGGTTTCTGGTTGCTGAACGTGATCGTCAACAAACCTATTGGCGGACATCCGAATCCCGTGTTCTTCACAGCCACGGCGATGATCGGCATGATTGCATTAGCCGGAATCGTGGTTCGTAATTCGGTGGTGCTGATTGACTTCTTTCATATCGGTCAGGCGGAAGGTCTGCCGCTGAAGGAGGCCATTATTCGCAGCGTTTCCGTTCGCACACGACCGATCCTGTTAACTGCGGGAACGACTTTGCTGGGCAACTGGGTTATTACGCTGGACCCGATTTTCTCGGGCCTTGCGTGGGCAATCATCTTCGGGCTACTAACGTCCACTCTGTTCACGTTGATCGTAATTCCGGTCGTGTATTGGCTGATCTACGGAACGACAGAGACTTGTTCCAATCTGGATTCTGAGATCAAGGGCCACTAGCGCGATTCATAATTTAATTGGTGGCTAAGGCTTCTTTATCATGGGCACGATTGCGTCGGCAAAGCTCTTGCCGATTTGGGCCATGATGCCGGCGGAGCCCATGTAGTGGAAATCGAAGTTGGATGTGCTTTCGCGCAGGACTTCCAATTCTGTTTTGCTGAAGGTTTTGGAGTACAACTCTTCGATTGAATTCTCGCCTGCTTCTTTTGCCAGTTTTCCTGACTTGATGGCTTCCTGGATTTCCTTGACTTGCGGTTTAATCGCCTTTTCGATGTCTCGCAAACGCACGACTTCCATGTCCCAGAAGTTTTCCGTAAGTACAGCCGCGACGTTGCCTTTGAATTCAGGAAGTGAGGTTGGATAGGCCATGGCGTCGCGAAAGTTCTGGTGTGTAGATTTGTAGCGTTGTTGATCCGGACCGTACAACGCCGTCGGCCCGCCCACTCCCATGACTCCGATGACGAATGGCAGTCCGGGGGAAGACAGATCGTGGCGAACGTCACGAATAAATTGAGCCATCAACGTTTTGTATTGATCGTATCCACCCTGTTGATCTCGCTGCGGATACGTGCCACCGTCGACCATGTCGTTCCAGCCTTGAAACCAGACAAAGCCAGCAAGTTCGTAGCCCTGGCTTGCATCGTAGTTTGGGTAGACGCGTTTGATATCAGACAGCACGTTGTTGACGTGTTCGATCATCAACCGATAGTAGTGCCCGGTGGCTTCTTTTTTCTGTGCTTCTATTTCCTGAACGTTCTTGTTTTGCTTTTTGAAATTCGCCAGTTGCTGTTCGTTGAAGGTGTAGGGTTCAGAGGAAGGTGGGCGAAAGTCTGTGTGCAGGCTTTTTCCGCCCCATGCGGTTTTGATAATCAGAATCGGTTCTTGCAATTGTTTTTCGGCGTAGATGCCAAATGTGAATTCCGGGCCAATCTTGGGCCCTCGCGCGTCTGCTCCAAAGTTCGCCGTCAGCTGGCCGGTTTGTTCTTTGTCAGCCGATCCGATGGATGAAATCCAGACGTTCTTGCATACCACCGGCGTTCCATCGGGATTCGTTATGTCTTTTAGCAGCGGTGCGGCGTTGGCATTCAACCGCATGGCATTGAATGTCTCAACACGCGCATGGCCCTGCATGTTGGATTGACCTGCAAGGATGAACACTTTCAGCGGTCTTTGGGTTGGTGCGTCCGAAGCTGACGCTTTGTTGTTGCTGCTGCTGCTGGTTAGCAATATGGCCGCTAAAACTATGCAGGAAATCGTGTTGTTGTTGAGGTAGGCTGGTCGCATTTTTTTTGGGCCGGTTTTCTTAGGCGAAGGGCAGGGACGTCTTTGATGAGACGTCAATCTGTTCTATGGGCGAACAATTTACAAGGCTTGCCTGTAATTTTGAGCCAGCCGATCAGCTGGAAGATAGAGAGCGGAAGTTGCGGCAATGAGTACTGTTCGGCTGAGTCAGTCGATACGCATGCAACGCATTTTATTAGGGTCTTACTCAGAATGATGCACGGTGCGTGCATCATTCTCGTAGCGACAACGGAGCGACTCGGCGATTAGAACGTTCCACGTCCTGTTGCGATCCACGCCGCTGGGTGAAGGGCGAAGCGATTGTTAGGGCAGTGACGAAGTCGAACAAGACAGTCCGCCTGAAGCCTTACATGCCGTTCTCTGGTGCAAAGATGGTAGATGCTGGTTAGTTTGCGGAAATCGTTCCCGTGACCGTTGTTACATAACTGCCTGCCGGAAGCGTTCCCGCTGGATTGAGTTCCGTGAGAAAACGAACGCGCATTCCAACTCTGGCGGTCCCGGCACCTGCTGACGACATTGTGACAACAGCGCTAAGTTTGCCGTTGGAATATCGTGTTCGATCGGCTTGATTGTCGAAGGCCCAGCTTGCTCCGGGACGGTTTCGCAGGTTTCGTAGTCTTAGACTTGTGTCGCGTCTGTAGGCCGGGTTGCCCTGATTAACGAAGGGGCCTGCCGAAAAGGTGACGGAAGCTCCTGCCGACGTGTTGGATTCCACAAACCAATCTGATTCAAAGAAGTTCAGGTTACCTTCAACTCCGGGATGGTTTTGAAACTGGTCTCCGCTGAGGCTCAGAATCGTTGCTTCCGGATCGATGCTGACCTGAAACAGCTGCGACGTTTGTGCACTAACGGTGTTGCAGGAAAATATCGCAAGTACTGCCAACATGTTTTTTAGTTGGAACATGCAAGACTCTTAAGCGGGTGTGATGTCAGTGGTGCAGATTCAAAGAGTGTGGCAGAAGGCGACTGATGAACGGAAATGGCGAATTACAGAGTCTGGCTCAGGTGCCGTAGCCGCGTTAGCTGCTGAATAATCGCAGATCTGTTCAACGGCAACGTTGCAGGCTAGCACGTGATTTTCGGATTGGCGGGAAACTTACGTCGCAGGATTCGAAAGTTGTTTCGTAAATCTGGCGTGCTGCAGCGCAATGTGGGATTTCGACATTGTTTGGGGCCATAACGTCGCTGTTGCAACGTCTGTAGACGTTTGGCTCGAATGCGTGGGCTGGGCGGCGGCCGTCGGTGCGCGTGACCGGGGCAACTTGGGGTGTCCGAATTGCTTCTTGCTGGCTTGTTGGCCAGGTTTGATTATTCTTTGGATCAGGCAGAACCGGGTTTGGTTGCGATGTCAGATCATTTTCTGGAAATGTTCAGGAATCGACCTGTATCCCAATGTGGGACCTATCTGGTGTGACTGCGAACAACGACTGCGTGGAACGTGGCTTCTGGCTGCAGTGGGCTTCTGATTTTGCGGGTGAATCATGCAATTGCGGGCAACGGCATTTCTAAAGCGATCTATCCGCCAGGATTCTCGTCTGTGGACTCACCACGGCATGCGAGCAGCGATGGCGGCCATGATTCTGTATTTGTTCGCTGCGCAATCGTATATGTCTGCGGTGCGGGTTGGGGCAGGTGCTTCTTTTGCATCGACTGTGGTTATGTGCTGCTATTGGTTTCTGACTTTGATTGGCGGCATCCACTTCGGCTCTGCGATTGTTGAAGAAAAGGAAGAGGGCACTCTGGCGTTGCTGAGAATGACAGGCGCTTCGCCGTTTTCGATTCTGGCAGGCAAGTCGCTGCCCAGACTGATGGTGGCCGTGCTGTTTCTGTTTGTTGTTTCGCCATTTTTGATGTTGGCGATAACGTTGGGCGGGGTCTTGCCGTACGGCTTGATTTCCAGCATCGTCAGCATTCTTTGCTATGCCGTGATGTTAAGTCAGCTGGGATTGTTTGCCAGTGTGATCAGCCGCAATACAACTCGCGCGTTTACCTGGACCTGTTTGTTCTGGCTATTGTTTGAACTCGGTCACTGGTGGGCCGGGTTGGCGTCCGGTATGGATCGAATGATTTTTGGACAGTCATCAGTCGAATCCGTCTGGCGAGACTTCTTTCAGCGAGCATCCTTTTGGCTTTCTGAACGTTCGTTGGTCAGTAATTTAAGTGCCACGCTTTTGTCGTTTGATGCGGCTGACATCTGGCATCCGCAAATGACTTATCATCTTTGTGTCGCCGCGGTGTTCTTCTGTTTCAGCTGGCTGTTATTCGAACCGTTTACAGCAGCTTCGGTCACCGGTGAAACCTCCAGCACGACAAGATCAGTGTTGTTGACGAAAACTCAATTGGCCCCACGCGTTGGCAGCGATGCGGTCATGTGGAAAGTCTGGCAATACGATTCGGGAGGTGTGCTGTGGTTGCTGATGCGTGCGATAGTTGCTCCCGTTGTGATTTTTTGTGTTGCCTGGGGCGTTATGTTTTCCATTGAAGACAGCTTTCGCATGGAAGGGGCCCTGGGGTTTAGTATCTTCTTCGGAGCCTGCTTTTTCTTTATCAACCTGGCGCGTCTCTTGGGAGGTGTGCTGAATTCGGAGATTCATCAAAAGACTTTGGCGTCGTTGATTATGCTTCCAAGATCGACTTATTCGACGTACCTGTCTTTGCTGCTGGGCCTGCTGCCAGCGATTGCGGCGGGGGCCGTTGCCGTGCTGGTGTTCATTGTGTTGTCGATGGCTGCATTCGGCATTGATGGTATCGACGTCATCCAGATTGTCTCAGAGCCCTGGGGCTGGCATTTTGTGTCCTGGCTTGTTCTGACAGCCAGTGTTGGCTTATTGCTGACAACTTACGTCAGGTATGGCGGCGTGTTACTGGCCGTCGGTCTGCTGTGGATTGTCGCTCCTATGTTCTGCGGCATTACATTCGCTGTTGTTGGAATGTCAGGCGTAGGTGGTGGGTCCGAAGAAGCACTTCGATACCTGCTGCCACTGTTCATGATTGGGATCGAGGCATTGATGTGCGTTGTCGTACACCGAGCGATTGTGGTTCGGCTGGAGGAGCTGGCGTCGCGCTAAAGTTACCAGCGATGCTCATTCAGACAGGCTGCTCATTTTTTGCGCCGCGCAAAGACCGAGGGTCGGGAACTTGCTTCGAGTCTTACATCGCAGTTGAACTGTGCGAAGTGGTTTCGAAGAAAATTCCCGACCCTCAAGGTTGGATCGTTTACTGGATCTGCTGAGTTGTTTAGTACTCCCAGTTGATCCCGAGGTTGATTGAATTCTGATAGAAGCTTCGTCGTTTCACATCGATACCGGGAAACAGGTTCGCTCGGGGATTCGTCAGCCAGCTGATCGACTGATTTGGGTCAGCCACTTCGCCAATCCAGGTGAAGTTCCAGCCTGCCTGAAAACTTGCGTGCTGAAGCTGCGACACATCTCGTAGAACCGGAATTCGTGAGAAGATCGGCAGTTCAGCCGTCAGCGACTGCTGGAACATGGGAGAAACATGAGTGCTGGACTTCGACGATGAGAATGCGTTCTGAGTTCGAGGGGTCGCTGAGGTGATTGTCGTGTCGTACATATCCTGCAGGAGTGTGTTGCCGGATACCAGGTCAACAGAGGTTGTAACTGTGTCTCCAATGTTGTCACCCTCAAGCTGAACGCGTTCGTGGTTGAACATTGCTCCCACTTTGGTGGCACCCTTGATTGAGAAACCATCTTTTTCGCCAACCACATACTTTAAACCGACTTCCGGACCACCCATTGTGCTTTGGACCGAACTGTCAATGTAAGAGCGAATTAAAGAGTGACCGCCGTTGGCAACATTTCCGTATGGATTGCCTTCTGCGAAGTTAGTACTACCTGTTTCAGCGACGTTGTCGTAAACACCATCGTTGTCATCGTCACGTCCATCGGGAAGGTTTTGATCATAGATGAGTCCTGAATCGACACCTCGGAAGTACATGCCTTCGTTGATTCTCATGTATTGACCACCGAAGACAGTACTGATTTTCAGGTTGTCGCCTTCGTGGATTGCCGCAGAAACAAAGTCTGCCCCGCCGCCGTAGGTTTCAACGGCATGTTCCAGAATGAAGTCCAGGTCGAATCGTTGATTAAACCCATCGCGGTCAACTCCGTTTTGAAGCGGAATGGCGTGCAGGTTGAAAAGCTGGCGGTCCAGCACGTCGTCTGCTGCTCCGAATGTTCCGAAGTCCAAAGCGAGTGCCGATGTGATGTCGCCCGTTGTCAGAATTTCGTTTTCGACGATACTGCGTTCGTTGAAGCCTTCAAGGGCTCCTGGAAAAACGCCCTGGCCAGTTGTTGCCTCCAGCAACATCGCGTTTATTGAGCTTAGTCGATAGCTTTCGTAGTTCTTGCGAGCGTCGTATTTGCCGGTGCTGTTGGCGTTCCAGCTGAAGTTCCAGTCGAAGCCCCAACCCTGTCGATTTTCCATTCCCCCTGTCATCAGCATTCCGTGTCCGATGACGTTTGCCGGCAGATTACCCGTAGCTGGATTGAAGTTATTCAGGGTCAAGGCATCCGGCAGATTGCCGTTCGTGCCATCCAGCGTTTCTTCGACTGTGTAGCTTGGTGCGTTCAGGTCTCCAAACCTGCCCTGAAGGTCTCGTGTTCTGGTCTTCATGTAAGACAGACTGAAGTAGTAGCTGTTCATGGCGCTCATTCCGTTAAGCGTATCTTTGAACCACATACCATCAGAACTGAAATGCTGTTCCATCGCATGATCGTACGGAGAAATCATGGGGTGCGACTGGAATGACGGAGCCATTCCTGGACCGGCAGGATATGCCTGTTGCGGGCCACCCATAAATGTCGGCGCTCCGTATGATGGATGTCCCATCATCTGCGCAGAACTTTCTGCTGACACTGCAAGAGTCAGCAGCAAGGGCACAATAGTTGTCAGACGGGGCCAAATCGACATTGATCTATCCTTAAGAAGCCAAGGTTTTGACTGGCTTTTCTGTGCCTCAATGGGCTTCTCGAAACTTGCCGTAACGCAACGACAGACCGAGCGCGTTGAGACGATCTTTGGGATAGTATCGGTTGGGCAATTTGTAAAACTGTAGTGATTGTCCGGCTGGTGATGATTTTTCGGAGCATGCCAGATATGCCGGTTTGTCCGGCAACTTGTGCGAAGCCGCAATTCCAGCGTCGGCGCTCCTAAAAAATAGGGCCCGGAAACCATGGGCAGAATTCTTCGTCGCCGATTCCCTGAGCTTCACTGAGTGTGTTCTGCCCGCTGGCTGTGGCAATGATACTTTCGAAAATCTGCTGGCCGACCGATTCAATGCTGGCTCCTTCCAGAATTGTGCCGGCGTTGATGTCCATGTCATCCCGCATTCTATTGAACATGGGTGTGTTGGTGGCCACCTTGATTGTTGGCGATGGCTTGCAGCCAAAGCAACTGCCGCGGCCGGTTGTGAAAACCACCACTTGAGCACCACTGGCCACTTTTCCAGTAATCGATGCCGGATCAAAACCAGGGCTGTCCATAATCACGAATCCTTTTTCCGTGATTGGTTCTGCATATTTGTAGACAGCTTTAAGAGGTGAAGTTCCCGCTTTGGCAATCGCCCCCAGTGACTTTTCGTAGATCGTGGTCAAGCCGCCGTTTTTGTTACCAACGGAAGGGTTGTTGTCGATCGATGCGCCGTGTTTGCGAGCATAGTCTTCCCACCAGCGAATTCGTTCCAGCAGTTGTTCGCCGACTTCCGGCGTAATGGCTCGGCGAGTCAACATGTGCTCTGCGCCGTAGATCTCTGTTGTCTCTGATAAAATAGACGTGGCTCCGTGAGCAACCAGCAGATCGCTGGCGATGCCAACGGCAGGATTTGCCGTAATTCCGCTGTTGCCGTCGCTGCCACCACATTCCATGGCGACCAGAAGTTCGCTTAGCGGAATTGGTGTACGTTTGACGTTATTCGCTTCCGGAAGAAGTTCTCGCAGCACAGCCACTGCTTTGGCGACGGTTTTCCGAACGCCACCGACTTCCTGAATATTCAACACCAGAGGGCGGCTGCCTGCATCGGATTGCGGCTGACCGCCCAGTTGAACAAGCCCGTGTTCTCGTTCCAGGTGAGTCGCCTGAGCCGTCTCACAGCCGAGCCCCAGAATGATGCAGGCGACAATGTTGGGGTGAGCTGCAAAACCCGCCATTGTGCGGTTCAGCTGCAAATGATCTTCGCCGCCAAAAGCCAGCGCGCAACCAGACTTGTGAACCAATGGCACAATGCCATCGATGTTTGGGTATTCCGAGAGATCCGTTTCAGACAGTTCCTTTGCCACGTATTTAGCAGTGGTGGCAGAACAGTTAACAGTGCTGATGACTGCGATATAGTTTCGAGTACCCGCTTTTCCGTTGGCTCGTCGAAACCCATCAAAGGTTCGAGCCACCTCGGGCACCGGCGGAATTCGCAGGTCGGTTGAAAACGCGTAGTTCAGGCCCGGCTTGGTTGCGACAACGTTATGAACATGAACCCATTCGCCCGCAGCGATATTTTGAGACGCGTAGCCGATGGGCTGTCCGAATTTAATGATCGGATCACCTTCCGCGATTTGCCGAATGGCAACTTTGTGCCCGGCAGGGATCGGCGCATTCGTCAAAACGGGAAATTCTTCCAGGACGATCTGACGATCACCAGCAAGCTGTTCTTTGGCAACGACAACGTTGTCATCGCAGTGAAGTCGGATGACGGGAGAGTTGGAAAGCGAAGGCAAGGGCGTGTTCCTGAACAAAGCGTCACGGCAGTGGATCGCCAGCACTTCGTCGTTTCTGGCGGCAGCGTATGTTGACGAAGTGCCGCGTTTCGTGGAAGTCGCCAGGTCTGCAATCTTCAGGTCGTTCTATCCGTTGACTCGCAATTCCGCAGCTTCTGTCAAAGTTTGGACTCGAAGAATCGGATGAAATCCTGCATTGTTGCCGGGACCGACGAGAAATGGTCACCCGGGATTGTAACGGCCTTTACGTCGAGTCCCCGGGCTGCAGAATACTGTGTGAAAGTCAACCGGTCTCATGTGGGTTGTAAATGCTGCGAACGCGCGGTTCAAATCAGTTGCGTTGCTGCTTTGGGAGATTCTGCAGGTCACCTGCAGGTGTGCTGCTGTCTGCACTCTGAAGATTAAGAAGAAGCCGATGGGCTGCTCTGTAACGAGGCGCCTGTTCCAGGGACATGAGAACGTGTTTTCTGGCTTCGGCTGGATCATCGGTCTGAACCAGTTCGGCGATTTGAAAATGGAATCTGGCAGCGTCTGATGGTTCCAGTTCCAGCAACGATTGCAATACGTCAACAGCCAGCGTGTGATCAGTTTCCGCCAAAGCGGCCTGTAGGTAACCTCGCAGAGCGACCGGTTGAAGTGGGTCGATCGCGGTAATTAGTCGGCCCGTGCCGAGTGCCGGTTTCCATTGTTCTGCTGCAAGTTGTAACGTGAGTAATTCCATCGCGGCGCTAAGATCGTCGGCGCTGTGTTCCAGGTGAGCAGATAATTGTTCGGCCTGTTTAAGTGGTTGATTTGTTTTTTTGTAGACGAGTGCCAGAATTTTGCGAGCACTGCCGGGACTGGCATCTTCGGGATACAGGTTGATCAGTTCTTGCAACTTCGATTCTGCCGCCGCGAATTCGCCGTTGCGAACAAGTTCACTGGCGACGGCCACTCCTGCGGGATAATGCTGCGCATTGCTGCTGGCGAGTTCAATCAGATTCGCGGCCTCGTCTTTGGCCACAGCAAACGTGACGTCTTTTGCATAGTTGGCAGCGAGTTCCGTAAGGTACTTGTCGAATTCAGCATCTAGTTCATCGATCCCGGCAGTTTGCCGTGTCAGTGCGTCGTTGATGGTGAAGCCGTCGCTAAGTTCTTTCAGGATGCCTCGCAAAGCATCGAATCCATATTGCTGCACGACGAATTCCACCACCATGGATGATTCGTAGTACGCGAAGTTCAGGTCGTCGCCTGTTTTAGCATTCAGGAAAGCGCTGCTTAGCTGGCTGACGGGCGTGATGTTGCCTTCCAGAACGCGTTCGCGAAATCCGGGGGTCATGCTTTGTCCCCAGCGAGCGTCCTGCAAACGTTCTTCGTAAACGGAAATTCCTTCGCTAAGCCAGCGTGGAATTTTGTTTTCTGTCATTTGCAGAGTGATCACGTGGCAGAACTCGTGCCACAAAACAGATTCCCAATTGTTCGGGCTTTCTCGCTGAGACACCGGGCTGTTGGCCGTGATGACCTTGCCAAAGCAGACTCCCAAAAACCCCGCGACGTCTGGAATGCCAAAGGTACGAACGGCGAAATCTTCTTTACGATGAAAGATTTCGACAACCACTGGTTCCATTGGGAGGTATTGATATTTTTCTGACAACGTATCGAAAGCACGGTTCAGCAGGGATTCAACCTGCTTGCCATACACCGTCGCTTCCTGGTGGTTCATTCGAATGATGAAACGTTCGTTGCTGATTGTGGTGAAGTTGTCCAGGCTGTTCTTCAACGTCATCAGGTTGAACAGCGTTGTGCTGTATTTGTCCTGCTTTTGAGCATCATCGGCAAGTTTCCAGCCGTCCTCGTCAAGTCCCAGTCGCAGCAGGTCCTGAGCCAGCTGTGTCTTTGCGGGCAGATACTGTGGGTAGGCTGCCAGAGCCTGTCTTTGATATGCAGCGCCTTCTGCGAAGCGATATTTGCGAGACAGCTGTTCGCCAATCAGAAAGTCAACCGCGGGATTAGCTTCTGAAAACTTCAAAGCCTGGCTGCGACTGTGTGCTTCTTCGTCGGAGTTGTTTTGCAGATGGTGGATGACGGCGGCCAGTGCGTGTGATTCTGGCAGCCACGGGTTGGTTTCGTGAATTTTTGCCAGAATCAGTTCGGCATCTTTGTACGATTCCGCATCGATTTGTCGTTCGGCCAATCGCAGCAATGCGGGAGCAAAGTTGGGGTTTATTTCCAGAGTTCGTTGCAGCAGTTCGGCGGCTTCCGACGGCGTTGAAGAGCTGACAGCTTCGGACAGCAGAAACAGAGCAGTGGGGTTGTCTTCAAATTGTTCGACAGCTGGTCGCAGCACTTCTGCTGCTAAAGCAAAGTCTCCCTTGTCCAGAGCCAGTTGACCGGCGGCAATGTGTCCATCGGGGCGGCTTTTGTAATTTCTGCGAGCTCGGTCGAAGAAGCCTTCCAGGACGTCTTTGGGGTCGGCTCCCAGTTCTATCGCGGCCTGCCCAAGCGCGACAAGGTCGTCCGCGTCGGTATATCGCCAGGGGGCGTCGGTCGCCAGTTTGTTGATTTCATCCAGTAGTTTTTCAGCGTTGCCTCGGTCGCCTTTCAGTACAGACAGCTGATGAGCCAGCATTCGTAACCGGATGCTCCAGGCGTAGCGTTGGATGCCTTCGTTGACTGTTTCGGTGGCTTCAGGATAGCGGCCCAGTTGGATTTCGGCTTCAGCTTTCAGCAGGGGCCAGTCTTCGCCATAGCTGCGTCGATTGACGGCCTCTGTGGTGGCGTCGAGACATTCGACGTATTGACCGGTTCTTAGCAGGTTCTGGCATTCGCTGATGGTGGCTGCATTCGTTGAAATGGAATGCAGGCAAACAACGATGCCGGCCAAAATGCGAGCGTTCATCAAACGGATCTCCCAGTTGTCGCGAAGACTTGCAGGTCGTGCATGATGGTGTTTACACGATTGCAAGAGTAGCAACAATTGTCAGGAAAATGAGACTTGGCAGATTCAGCGCAGTCAAACGGGGGCTTCATGAATCGAAAACGTTGACAACGCCAAAGATCTGCGTCCCGCTATAGTGCAACGGCCCTACATCCGATACGAACAGAATAGAAGGTTACCGAGTGCACAGATGATGCAAAAAATCAACGTGACGGTAGAAGCCAGCGCACGGTCGCGATGATCTTGTACTAGGTTTTCCAGTGACGATTCAACATTTTCGTCGGGCCAAGTCTTTGCCTTCATGGTTGTTCTGCTGGAAAGTTCCCCAATGCAGCAGCTACCCGTATCTCAATTGATGCGAGTCTGTCCCACAGCGGTCGTACAGGATTCAACTCGCCTGCGTGAGGCCGCTGAGATTCTGATCGTTAATGACTACGCAACGTTGATCGTTGCCGATGACGCAGGAAAATTTTTGGGGGTGGTTCCCGAGAGTGCCGTTATTCGACACCTGATGTCGGTTTCCAACACTCAAGAGACAATTTTGCCCATTATTTCAAGGCACGTGGAATCCGTCAGAAGCGACGCTGATATCACCAGTGTGCTGCACTTGTTTCGATCATCGTGTCATGGCGTTGTGCCGGTTGTGTCAGAAGACGACAAAGTCGTGGGAATCCTGCATCGTCGAGATATTGTCAGTCATTTACTGTCTGACGTTGGCCGGGCAGAAAACTCCTCAGGTGACGAATCGACAGGGCAGGATAGCGTGACCAAGCCTCATTTCATGAATCGCCCCGCAGATCGCGTTGAGAAACAGGAACGACCGCCATCCAATAGTGCGGAGTAGTTCTTGGCAGGTGATTTCCGAGCAGTTTCAGCGTTTCAACGGCTTTTAATCCCGATCCTGCCGTTCGTCTGATTGACGTTGGTTCTTCTTGCCGCGAACGCTTAATCAGAATTGAGTCCCAGTTCTGCCATCAGCAGCTTCATGTCGTCCCAGACCAGTTTCTTGGCAGCTGGGTTTCGAAGCAAGTACGCCGGATGATAGGTGCACAGCACTTTTGCAGCGTTGTGCGTGCAAAATCTTCCACGCAGCTTTCCGACGGCATCGGTTGTGCCCAAAACATTCTGTGCGGCAACTGTTCCCCAGCAGACAATGTACTTTGGGCTGACAATTTTGATCTGTCCGTCCAGAAACTCACGACAGTTTGCTGCTTCCTGAGCCTGAGGGTTTCGGTTTCCTGGTGGACGGCATCTCAGTACGTTGCAAATGTAAATGTTTTCGCGTTTTAAGCCTGCGGCAACAATGATCTTATCTAATAGCTGTCCGGCAGCTCCGACGAATGGTTCACCGGCACGATCTTCGTCTGCTCCCGGTGCTTCGCCAATAAACATAACGTCGGCATTCGGATCTCCGACTCCGAACACGGTCTGCCGGCGACTATCAACCAATTCAGAGCAGCGAGTGCAATTGGCCACGATTGTCGCCAATTGGCTAAGCGCCTGTGCTTTTTGAGGCGTTGTATCGTGAACCTGAGCCAGCAGGCTCACTGTTTCTTTCAGGGCTGCTGGGGTACGAACTTCGGCGGAATCCTGAAGCAGCGAACTGGCTGGAGCGGCAGCCACATCGGACGTTTTTCGTGTCGCGACAGACGTGCTGCGAGCCAAACGGTGGGCTGGGGAAACGATTTTCGGCAGCACGACGTGCGGCAGGAATGAAATGCCTGACGACTTCATTGCTTGCAGGAACTGTCTAAGTGCCCGGTTGTCAGCCATCTGTAGTTCCTTGGGGCCGGAGATTGTCAGTCTCTGAACCTGAAAACGATCTTTTTAAAACAATAGTATATTGTCAGCAGGCGTTGTGGAGGTGGTTCGTTTGGCCGAACGAAAGCCTCAAATTCTGATTGCCCGCAAACTTCGACAATGTTTCCCAGATTACTTCATCGTCAGCGTCGATCGAGGCTTCGGCATTGCCTGCCGATTTTTTGGTTCAAAATTGACCAAAACCTGACGGATTCGCCCAAATTGCCTGCAATCCGCCAATCCTGACCGGACGTTGTAGCCCGGATATGGCGATTAGGAAAGATAACGACGTCGGGTGGGGTTGTCGCGTTCGTTTCGCCTGGTTCGGTAAACCCTGGCTTTTGTTCTGTGCATATTGTTGTCGGTCTTGGTCTTTACAGGTCTCACGCCGATAACAAACACACCAGTGAAGACTTCATAGTGTGTGAAGTCGGAATTCTGTCCAGATCCGTTTCGATGGCAGTGACTCAAATCGGGTTTAGGCAAAAACAATAGTGGATCAAGGCGTCGATGGCTTTCGGGAGGAAAGCTTCTTTGATTTTCACGGATTAATTGCGAGGGATTGTAAGATGATCAGGAGATCATGGAAATCGCTTTGTGCGAGTGCAGCCTTAATCGGTTCGATGGCCTCAGGTGCCGTCGGTATGGCCGGTGAAGTCTACAACCTCGGCGGGTCTGGAGAGCGTTATCAGCAAATATTTGCTAATAACAGCGACCCGCTGACGATTCAGCTGGCTTCAATGAGTTGCTCTGCAGATTCAAGCTGCTGTGCACCATCAGGTTGCAGTGGCGACGTCCTTGCCGGTTGCGGCGATGGATGTGGAGAAGGCTGCGACACCGGCTGCGGTGGACTGTTCGGCGGCGGCGGCGAAAGTGAAATCACTTTCGGCGGTTGGGTTCAAATGGGCTACCACAGCGGAGTTACTCCTGCTGCAACAGCCCGAGGCGATGCTGCTTCTTTCAATAACCAGCCTCACCGATTCAACCTTCATCAGGGTTGGTTGTACGCTGAAAAGGTTGCTGACGGCAGCGAAGGCCTCGACTGGGGTTTTCGAATGGACGCGATGTACGGTATCGATGCTGGGGATACTCAGGCCTTCGGTAACCCTGCAGGCAGCTGGGACAACGGCGGCAAGTGGACTCGTGGTGCCGACTATGGCTTTGCCATTCCTCAGTTGTACGCAGAACTTGCTTCTGGCGACTGGAGCATTAAAGCTGGTCACTTCTACACCCTGGTTGGTTACGAAGTTGTGACGGCTCCTGATAACTTCTTCTACAGCCACGCGTTGACGATGTTCAACAGCGAGCCGTTTACTCACAC